>Ga0066843_10000151_pt1 | contig 20886 bp, 30 predicted proteins | sample ETNtaG_15_FD_66663 | JGI IMG/M metagenome (GOLD analysis project Ga0066843, IMG submission 66663) | Marine microbial and viral communities from oxygen minimum zone, Eastern Pacific Ocean - ETNP201302PF89A | ecosystem: Environmental > Aquatic > Marine > Oceanic | place: Pacific Ocean: Eastern... | reverse complement strand
AGAGATTATCATGGATCGGCTTTCCCGCGAATTTAAAGTGTCTGCAAATATTGGACAACCACAGGTCGCTTATCGAGAGACGGTAAGTCGCCATTCTATAGTTGATAAGAGGCATGTTCGTCAAACAGGTGGACGTGGACAGTATGGTCATGTGTGCATAGAAGTTTATCCGATTGATAAAGGTGCTGGATTTGAATTTGTCAATGAAATTAAGGGAGGAGTAATTCCCTCAGAGTATATACCCGCTATTAGAAAGGGCGTTGAAAGTGCGATGGGGGCGGGGGTACTTGCAGGGTATCCTATTGTTGATGTTGGGGTGCGATTATTTGATGGGTCGTATCATCCAGTGGATTCATCGGAAATGGCGTTTTCAGTCGCTGGTTCTATGGCTTTCAAAGAAGCAGTTAGGAAAGCCAGTCCGATATTACTTGAACCTATAATGAAGGTGGAAGTAATTGTTCCAGATGACTACTTAGGTAAAGTGATGGGTGACTTGAATTCTCGTCGTTCACAAATTCTTGATACCGAAGTGAGAAGCAAATCTCATGTTCAGGTGATCAAGGCTTATGTTCCATTGTCTGGGACATTTGGTTATGTAAAAACTCTTCGGTCACTGACGCAGGGGAGGTCGACACATTCAATGGAGTTCTCACACTATAGTTTGGTTCCTCAGGGCATTTTTGAAGAGGTCGTTTCTGCGAAAACTAGTGCAGAAGATAACAAATCGGTAATCTAGACTAATTTGGATTTTTAAGGAGTTTTTGTAAAATGGCAAGAGAGAAGTTTGAAAGGACAAAACCTCACGCGAACGTGGGTACTATTGGCCATGTAGATCATGGGAAGACTACGCTGACGGCAGCTATTACGATGGTGATGTCGAGCCTAAGCGAATCAGATTATGTAAAAACTTATGAAGAAATTGATGCCGCACCGGAAGAAAAGGAACGTGGAATCACTATCAATACAGCTCATGTTGAATATGAAACTGAGAATCGTCATTATGCCCACGTCGACTGTCCGGGACATGCAGATTATATCAAAAACATGATTACGGGCGCAGCTCAGATGGATGGTGCGATTCTTGTTGTTTCCGCCGCTGATGGTCCAATGCCACAAACGCGAGAACATGTTTTGTTAGCGAGACAAGTAAATGTACCACACATCGTTGTTTTCCTCAATAAAGCGGATATGGTCGATGATGAAGAGTTGCTTGAACTTGTTGAGATGGAAGTCCGTGAATTGCTTGATGAATATGACTTTCCTGGGGATGATATCCCTGTTGTCGCTGGCTCTGCCTTAAAGGCCTTGGAATCCAGTGGAGATCCAGCTAGCGAGGCTTGTCAGCCAATTATCGAATTGATGCAGGCGGTTGATGATTTCATACCGCAACCTGAAAGAGATGTCGATTTACCTTTCTTGATGCCAATTGAGGATATATTTACTATTTCCGGTCGTGGTACTGTGGTTACGGGACGGATTGAAAGAGGTCGGGTTAATATTGGTGATCCGATACACGTTATCGGTCTACGAGAAACAGAAGAAACTGTCTGTACCGGAGTGGAAATGTTCCGTAAACTGCTTGACAGTGGTGAGGCGGGTGATAATATTGGCGCATTGTTGCGTGGAATTGACCGAGAGTCGGTTGAGCGAGGACAGGTTCTGGCAGCACCAGGATCAGTTAGCCCCCATACCAAATTTGAAGCTGAAGCCTATATTCTAAGCAAAGAAGAAGGTGGGCGCTGGACGCCTTTCTTTACTGGATACCGACCGCAATTTTATTTTCGGACAACAGATGTGACAGGGCAGATGCATCTACCAGAAGGCGTTGAAATGGTGATGCCAGGCGATAATATCCAGATTACAGTCGAACTTACAAAGCCGATCGCGATGGAAGAGGGACTCCGTTTTGCCATACGTGAAGGTGGTCATACTGTAGGTGCTGGAGTAGTATCTAAAATTACAGAATAGTTCGCCTGTCTTAACACTTGCACAGGTAAGGAGCTTAGGTTCTAGTTATGTACCAGTTTGAGGGGAATAGTGGATAGTCAGAAAATTCGAATCCGTTTAAAGGCGTTTGATCATCGTTTGCTGGACAAGTCGGCTTCAGTTATTTCAGAGACGGCTAAGCAAACTGGTGCAATTGTTGCTGGTCCGATTCCAATTCCAACGAAAAGAAATGTGTGGACTGTTCAGAAAGCTACGTTCGTCAATAAGAAAGCACGCGAGCAGTTTGAAATGCGAACTCATGTTCGTTTAATTGATATTGTGGAGATTACTCCTAAGACAGTTGATGCTTTAATGCGGCTTGATCTGCCCTCAGGTGTTGATGTGCAAATCACAACTTTTTAATCTTTGCATTTGATGGATACGTAAAATTATGATTAACGGAATACTCGGCAAAAAAGTTGGGATGACTCAAGTCTTCGACGAGTCAGGTGAAGCGGTACCAGTCACAGTGATTGAAGCGGGACCTTGTCCGGTTGTGCAGATTAAAACAGTTGAGCAAGACGGTTATGATGCTGTTCAGGTCGGTTTCTTTGATCGGAAAGAAAGTAAATTTAATAAGCCGGAACTAGGTCATTTCAAGAAAGCTAGTGTTGAACCCAAGCATTATTTAAAAGAATTGTGTGTGGATGAGCTTGATGATGTTTCTGTTGGTTTCGTTATTGACTCAAGCACTTTTTCGGTGGGAGATTTGGTCGATGTTACAGGTGTGTCAAAAGGAAAAGGGTTCGCTGGAGTTGTAAAACGTTGGGGATTTGCTGGTGGTCGGAAGAGCCACGGTGGTGAACAAGATCACCGTCGGCCGGGGTCCATAGGTCAGAGTGCTCAACCGTCTCGCGTCTTCAAAGGTCAGAAAATGCCTGGCCGTATGGGGAATAAGAAAGCGACAGTCCAAAATCTGCAGGTCATTAAAACCGATCCGGAACGCAACCTTTTGCTTGTAAAAGGAGCTGTACCTGGAAGCAGAAATGGCTTACTGGTTATTAGAAGAGCTGTTAAGGCTAAGGGTTAATGGGTTTATGCCAAAGTTAGATGTGTATGACAGATTAGGCAAGGTTGTTTATCAAAAGGAATTGAGCGAGGACTTTGTCAGCGCACCAGTCAATGAGTCAGTCGTTCATAAGTGCGTGGTTGCTTATTTAGCAAATCAGCGCCGGGGTACTGCGTCGACCAAAATACGTAGTGATGTCAAAGGGAGTGGTAGAAAGTTGTATCGCCAAAAAGGAACTGGTAGAGCGCGAGTTGGAGATGCTAAGTCACCTATTCGTGTTGGTGGTGGTGTGGCATTTGGGCCTAGACCCCGAAGTTTTCGGATGAATTTACCCAAAAAAGTTCGACGTTTAGGTATGAAGTCTATGTTGGCTGATGTCTTTCAGACTGGGTATTATCGATTAGTTCAAGATTTTAGTATGGAGGTTCCTAAGACACAGGAATTAGTTCAGTTTTTAGATTCACTTAACTTAGAAGGGAAGACGCTTATTGTTTTGGGTGATTACAATCCGAATATTTATCTTTCTGCCCGAAATATTCGCGGAGTGAACAGCTGTACTTGGGACTTGCTGAATACCTACGAAATACTTTGGCACGATAATATAGTTGTGATGGAAAGCGCTGCGGATAAACTGGAGAAGAAATACACTAATTAGCAGTTTGTAAAAAAAAGAGGGCATCTAAGGATTTTTATGAAAGCACCGTACCAGGTGATTAAAAAACCTTTAATAACTGAAAAAACGACAATCTTGCGTGAGGGTAACAAGTTCACTTTAGTCGTTGACCGGAATGCTACTAAGGCTGACATTCGTCAGGCAGCCGAGGATATTTTTGATATTAAAGGGAAGATTTTGAAGGTGAATACCATCCTTGTTCATGGTAAGACAAAAGGTCAATTAATGCGTGCTAATCGTGGCAGGCGACCGGATATTAAGAAAGCTATTCTTACTGTTGAGGCAGGAACGGACATTCGACTCTTTGAAAATATTTAACTTGGAGTAAATCCATATAGATATGATATAAGGTAGAGATAATTACGTGGCAACTAAAACATATAAACCTACAACTCCAAGTCGGCGTGCAATGACAGGCAATGACTTTGCCGAATTGACACGCTGGCACCCAGAAAAATCTCTGACTAAAGGAAGTAAGAAGAGAGCCGGCCGTAATTCTTTGGGGAGAATTACCGTTCGTAGGCGTGGTGGAGGACATAAGCGAAGGTACCGTATTATTGATTTTAAGCGAGATAAACACGGTATATTGGCTAAGGTTGCGTCGATTGAATATGATCCTAACCGATCTGCTCACATTGCGCTTCTACATTATACTGATGGTGAAAAGCGTTACATCATTGCTCCATTAGGGATTCAGGTAGGGGAAACATTGTGTTCCGGTTCTGAAGCTGAGATTAGGGCTGGAAATGCCTTACCACTTTCACGTATTCCACCTGGAACTTTCATTCACAATATTGAAATGACTCTTGGTAAAGGTGGTCAGCTTGTTCGAAGTGCTGGGGAATCCGCTCAACTTCTCGATCGTGAAGGAAAATATGTAAGGGTTAAATTACCTTCTGGTGAGGTGCGGTTGATATTAGGCGATTGCTGCGGTACTATAGGCCAAGTTGGAAATGCTGATCACGGGAATGTAACAATTGGTAAGGCTGGTAGATCTCGTTGGCTTGGTCGTCGTCCAAAAGTTCGGGGGGTTGCGATGAACCCGGTAGATCACCCGCATGGTGGTGGGGAAGGAAAAAGTTCTGGTGGCAGGCATCCCTGTACTCCTTGGGGAGTGCCGACTAAAGGATATAAGACTCGAAACCCCAAAAAGAAATCAAGTCGGTTAATTGCAGGCTGATCACTTTATTAATTTGTTGGAGAAGATTGTTGAAATTGAAAGGAAGCTATGTCTCGTTCGCTCAAGAAAGGGCCTTATGTTGATCCTAAGCTATTAAAGAAGATAGAGCGGATGGATCAATCTGGAAGCAAACGTGCGATTCGCACTTGGTCTCGTCGGTCAATGATTACCCCGGATTTTGTTGGTCATACGTTTGCAATCCATAATGGAAAGCAGTTTTTCCCTGTTTATATTACGGAAAATATGGTGGGGCATAAGCTGGGTGAGTTTTCACCAACTCGAACTTTTAGGTCTCATTCCAGTTCCTCATTGTAGTATCATAGGTTTTTATAAATTAAGGGGTTTGTGTTATGGAAGCAGTTGCCTCCCAGAAAAATGTGACGATTGCTCCTCGTAAAGCTAGATTGCTTGCTGATTTGATTCGTGGGGAGTATGTCGATGATGCCTTAGATCAATTGTCACTTACGCACAAAGCAGCGTCTCCGGTCATCATGAAATTGATTAATTCCGCGGTGGCAAACATATTGGATAGTAACTCAGACGTTGATGAAACAATGTTGTACGTTAAAATGATCTTTGTGGATGATGGGATAACACGCAAGTGGATTCGTCCTAGATCGAGGGGAATTGCCAACAGACACTTGCGGAGGAAATGTCATATTAAGGTTATCGTGGATGTATGGTCAGAGGAGGAATAGCAGCCTTTATGAATGTCCGTTGTTTCATATGTGGTTTGATATGGAATTGTTTTTTAATGCTAGTTAGTAGGAATGTACTTGAGTTTTAGGAGGTTTTTGTGGGCCAAAAGACCCATCCTCGCGGTTTACGTCTAGGTATTATTGAAGCTTGGAATTCGACTTGGTATGAAAAGAAGGATTACGCAAAGTGGCTTCATGAGGATTTAACATTGCAAAAATTTATTAAAGAAAGACTTTACCGTGCGGGGATTTCTCGAACTGAGATCAAAAGGAAAGAATCGGGGTCAGGCACATGCACTGTGAGAATTCATACTGCTCGTCCTGGGATTGTAATTGGACGTCGTGGAAGTGAGACCGAACAGTTGCAATCTGATTTAGAAGAGCTAATCGGAAGACCTGTTCGGATTGAGGTTGAGGAGATTAAAAGGCCTGAGCTTGATGCGCAGCTTGTTGCCGAGGCAGTGTCAATGCAGATTCTGCGCCGTGCTAATTTTAGGCAAGCAATGAAGAAAACTATTGAATCTTCAATGAAATCTGGTGCCCAAGGCTGTAAGATTGCGGTGAGTGGTCGTCTTGGTGGAGCCGAGATGGCTCGAAGTGAGTCTGCGATTCAAGGACGTGTGCCGCTACATACTTTGCGTGCAAACGTTGATTATGGGTTTGCTGAAGCTGCCACAACCTACGGGAAGATTGGGATTAAAACATGGATTTTTAAAGGAGAAATAATTGGAGATCCATTTGGTGAAGATGCTTCAGCAAGTCGCATCTCACAACTTCCTTCAACTGGTGAAAATCGAAGGCGTAGATCACGTAGGACAAGGGCGTCGAATCCGGAGGATGGGAATTAATGTTAGGCTCGATTTATATGGTGCCTAGTGTTTGTTTTAGAAAGGATAAAATCTTATGCTGATGCCAAAACGCACGAAGTATCGTAAAATTCAAAAAGGCAAACGGCGTGGTAAGCCTATCAAAGGGTCAAAGATTGATTTTGGTGAGCATGCTTTGCAGGCCGTTGAATCTGGTTGGATGACGAGTCGACAAATCGAATCGGCACGTGTGGCGATGACGCGTTATGTCCGTCGTGGTGGAAAGGTCTGGATTAAGATTTTCCCACATAAGCCTATAACACAAAAAGCTGCAGAAACGCGTATGGGTAGTGGAAAGGGAACACCTGAGTACTGGGTTGCTGTTATTAAGCCAGGGCGAGTTTTATATGAGTTAAGTGGGATTCCATTTGATGAGGCTAAGGAGGCGATGCGTCTAGCTGCTCATAAGTTGCCTTTCAAAACCAAGTTTATCACTAGATCCTTAGAGGGAACAAGTTAATCAATGAACACAGCAGAATTGCGTGCTAAACCAACAGAAGAATTGGAAAATGATTTGCAGGATTTACAGGAGAGTCTATTCAGTTTAAAATTCCGGAATGTTCTCAGTCAGCTTGATGATACATCCCAGTTAAAGAAAGTGCGTAGAGATGTTGCTCGTACCAAGACAATTCTGCGTGAACGTAGCCTTGGAATTGAGAGATAAGGGAAATTAAATTGTCAGAAAGCAACGCTTTTAGAGGGAATAGGAAAGTCCGCACAGGTACGGTGACAAGCGACAAAATGGACAAAAGTATTACGGTGGCTGTAGAACGTACCTACCGACACCCTGTGTATAAAAAGGTCGTAAGGCGTACCAAAAGAGTTTTGGCTCATGATGAAGGTAATCAATGCCAGGTTGGTGATGTCGTGCGAATTATTGAAAGCAAGCCTTTAAGTCGTCGGAAAAGATGGCGCTTACAGCGTATTGTTTCAAAAGTCGAATGAGATACAATATTGAGATTGACATAGAGTTTGTGAGATGATTCAGACTTATACGATGTTGAATTCTGCAGATAATTCCGGAGCTAAGCGGATTATGTGCATAAAAGTTCTTGGTGGTAGTCGCAAGCGTTACGCGGGAATTGGGGATATTATAGTAGCCAGTGTGAAAGAAGCTGTCCCGAACAGTCAAGTGCCGAAAGGGAGTGTTGTTCGTGCTGTGGTTGTACGAACGGCAAAAGAATACCGCAGACCAGATGGGTCTTACATTAAGTTTGACGAAAATGCGGCGGTCGTACTCGATCCGCAAAACCAACCTCAGGGGACACGGGTTTTTGGTCCTGTTGCTCGCGAATTGCGCGATAAGGATTTTACTCGAATTGTGTCTTTAGCACCGGAAGCTATTTGAAAATTTTACGGTATTCCCTATTGGGATCGAGTTAGGAGGAGCTGATGGCTCAAAGAAAATCGCACGTTAAGGTAGGTGATCAGGTTTTAGTCTTAAGTGGGAAAGACAAAGGGAAGAAAGGTGAAGTCCTTCAGATTTTTCTTGAAAAAGAGCGCGCTATCGTGGAAGGTGTTAATTTTATAACAAAGCACATGCGACCGGACCCACAAACGCAACAAGGTGGTGCTGTTCAGATAGAAGGTACAGTGCACCTGTCTAATTTGAAGTTGGTGTGTCCCAGGACTGATAAGCCTATTCGGACTAAACGACGTGTTGTGGAAAAAGAAATTGATGGCAGGACGAGGCTTTTCCGAGAAAGGATATCAGTTGTAGATAATGAAAGTATTGAACGCACATAATTAAGGTATATTAAATGGATCCCGCAAGGTTACTGTATCAGCAGGAAGTTACGCCTGCGTTAATCAATCGTTTTGAGTATAAGAATGCGATGCAAGTCCCTCGGCTTGAAAAAATAAGTCTAAACATTGGAGTTGGTGAGGCTATTCAAACGCCGAAATTGCTGGAAGATGCAGTTGAGGAACTGAGTTTAATCGCTGGTCAGCGTGCAGTCATCACCCAGGCTAAAAGGTCAGTGTCTAATTTCAAGCTTAGACAAGGTATGTCGATTGGATGCCGCGTTACGTTGCGCGGGGATAGGATGTATGGTTTTTTCTATAAGCTTGCCAACGTTGTTATACCGCAGATCCGTGATTTCCGTGGGATATCTCCGTACTCTTTTGATGGTCGAGGTAATTATTCTCTGGGACTTCGGGAACAGATTATATTCCCAGAAATTGAGTATGATAAAGTCAGTGACGTGAGAGGTTTAAACATAACGATCGTAACAACCGCACAGACGGATGAAGAAGCTTACGAATTACTGAATCTACTGGGAATGCCGTTGCAAGAACGTACCTAGAAGATTAGACATGCAAAACTATTATTGAAGGAGAAACTAATTGGCAACTAAGGCCCAGGTTGCAAAGCAAAAGAGAACACCTAAGTTTCAAACTCGAAAGTATAATCGTTGTCGTCAGTGTGGACGGCCACGTGGTTATCTTAAAAAATTTGAGTTGTGTCGGATTTGTTTCCGCTCTCTTGCAAGAGAAGCAAAAATTCCTGGTGTTAGAAAAGCCAGCTGGTAGAGGTGTGAACCAATGTCAATGACAGATACTGTCGCAGATATGTTGACTCGGATCCGTAATGCTAACATGGTTAGACATGACCGGGTCGAGATTCCTGCATCCAAGTTAAAAGCCGAGGTTGCACGGATATTACATGAGGAAGGTTATATTCAAAGTTACAGATTAATTGAAGATCGAAAACAAGGTATTTTAAGAATATATTTGAAGTATGATGATAATCAAGAACAGGTTATCTCTGGGATTCGTCGGATTAGTAAGCCGGGTAGGCGTGTCTACGCGAGTGCTTCAAAAATCCCACGGGTATACGGAGATTTAGGTGTCTCCGTGTTATCAACTTCGCATGGTGTTAAAACTGGAAAACAGTGTCGGCGAGAAGGAATCGGTGGCGAAGTCCTCTGCTATGTTTGGTAAGGGGCTACAATTAGGTAAAAGGGGAAAGCTCTATGTCTCGAATCGGAAATTTACCAATCCAAATCCCGGACAAGGTTAAAGTCGAATTAAAAGACAACGGAGGAGTTGCAGTTGAGGGGCCTAAAGGTAAGTTAGATTGGACTGTCCCTTCAAGTATTAAAGCGCATGTTACTGACGGGGTCATCCATTTTGAAAGGGAAACAGATCAGAAGGAAGATAAAGCCTTACATGGGTTATCTAGGAGTTTGGTTGCTAATATGGTAACTGGTGTCAGTGAAGGGTTTGAAAAAAAACTTTATGTTGTTGGCGTTGGTTATCGTGCAGAAATCGACCGTCAAAGCTGTCTAGTTTTAAGTGTCGGTTATTCTCACCCTGTCACTTTTACTCCTCCCGAAGGAGTAACGGTGACCGTCGATCCCCCTGAAAGTATTAATGGCCTGCCTCATATACCTGTTAGCATTACAGGGATTGATAAGCAAATGGTAGGTCAAGTCGCAGCTTCAATCCGAAAAATTAAGAAACCTGAAGTTTATAAACCTTCAAAAGGTATTCGCTATCAAGGCGAACAGGTGAGGAATAAAGAAGGTAAGACTGCTGTATAGTTAGTTTGGCATCGCCGCCATTTCAATAAACAGATATTTAGACAATTCGGAGTGAATTTGTTGAATCGGATAAAGAAGAAACAGCTTAATTTAAAAAAGCGAAAGACACGCATACGCGGTAAGGTTTATGGTACTGAACAAGTACCGCGTTTGGTTGTCTTTCGAAGTTTGAAACACATTTATGCGCAGGTTATTGACGATACGAAGGGCACTACGCTAACATCAGCATCCACTCTTTCTCCCGAATTGCGGGAGGCTTTATCTCCTGAAGGTGAAAAAATCTCAGCAGCGGAGCAAGTGGGAGGGTTAATTGCTTCGAAAGCAAAAGAGTGCAACATAGAATCGGTGGTTTTCGATCGTGGAGGTAATCTCTATCATGGACGAATAGCAGCTCTTGCCGAAGCAGCTAGGAAAGGCGGTTTGAAGTTCTAACCCATTTTTATGATCAGAAACATCATCTAAACTTGAGGAGATTTCGTTGAATAAAGGAAACGATCTAGAGTCATTAGAACTCGAAGAACAGTTAATTGGGATTAACCGTGTTATGCGTGTTCGTAAAGGTGGAAGGACGCCAAGTTTCAATGCGCTAACGGCAGTTGGGAACCGACAAGGTTTAGTCGGTATCGGTTTCTCCAGTGCCAAAGATGTGCCGTCAGCGATTAGAAAAAGTATTGTTGATGCGAAAAAGAATTTAGTTCGTATTCCGGTTATAGATGGCACTATTCCACATCAGATTATCGGTCGTTTTAAAGCCTCAAGAGTGGTGTTAAGACCTGCAGGGCCAGGTACGGGAATTGTTGCAGGGCTGGCTACGCGTGTGATCTTGGAATTTGCTGGTGTGCGTAACATTTTGACGAAACGAATTGGCAGCCGTAATATGAAGAATACGGCGGAGGCAACGATGCAAGGCTTGAAGAGCCTGAAAAAGATTGAGGACGTTGCGCGTCTGCGGGGAAAAACTATTGAGGAAATACAGGGTTAATTTAATAGGGAAAGACGGAAATAGAAATGAAATTAAATGAACTTAAGCCTCCGAAAGGGTCGAGGCGCCCAAAAAAGCGGGTTGGTCGTGGTCATGGGTCTGGTTGGGGAAAAACATGCGGGCGAGGTCATAAGGGACAGAAATCGAGGTCTGGAGTGTCAATCCCGGCTTGGTTTGAAGGGGGGCAAATGCCGTTGGTCCGTCGTATTCCGAAGAGTGGTCCCCGGAGAATTGGCCATGTACGGATTGAGTATAGTGTCGTTAATATTCAGACACTGAGCATTTTTGAGGATGGTGCGACCGTTTCGCTTGAAAACATGTTTGAATCAGGGATTGTTAAAGGTAAAAACTCAAAGGTGAAGGTTTTAGGTAACGGTGAGATTGAAAAAAAACTAACGGTTCAAGCTCATAAATTCTCGAAAACAGCTGTTGAGAAAATAGAAGCAGTGGGTGGAACGGTAGAGGTAATTTAGTTGATTAAAACAATTCGGAATGCTTTTAAGATTCCAGAATTAAAAAAGCGCATTATTATTACTGCCTTATTGATAGTTGTTTATCGGGTTGGAGCGCATGTTACGCTGCCGGGTGTTGATGATGCAGGGCTAGACAGTTTCTTTGATAGCCTCGCTGGTAAATTCGGTAAGGCTGGTAGTAATGTAATAGGTTTTGTTAACATGTTTTCCGGTGGCGCTTTCAGGCAAATGACCATCTTTGCGCTTGGAATTCAACCGTATATTAGCGCATCGATCGCAATGCAGCTCCTTACCGTAGTGAGTCCGTCCTTAGAAGCAATATCGAAGCAGCCTGACGGTCGGAAAAAGATTACCCAATACACCCGATATGCTACAGTTATTTTAAGTATAATTCAAGGGTTTGGTATCAGCACTTTGCTAAAAAACCCTGCATCTATTGGGTCAAGTCAAGCAGTAGTATTAAACCCGACATTTAAATGGCAACTCCTTATTATGATTACCTTAATGGCGGGTACCGCGTTTGTTATGTGGTTGGGTGAACAAATTACTGAACACGGAATTGGTCAAGGGATTTCTTTGATTATTACCGTTGGGATTGTATCTGGGGTTGTACCTGGAGCGCTAACTTTGCTTAGCAATTTTAGCGCACTAAAGATTACTAGGATTGCATTGTTCTTAGTGCTTGTTGTTGTAGCGATTATGGTAACTGTGTTTATTCACTTCTCGGTTCGGAAAATTCCAGTGCAGTACTCCAGAAGAGTTGTCGGACGGAAAGTGTATGGTGGCCAAACAAACCACATCCCTTTGAAAGTTAATACTGCAGGAATGATTCCAATTATCTTTGCCGTGACTATCATGCAGTTTCCTCCTACAATTCTTGGTTTTTTGCCGAGTTCCTGGAAATGGGTTCTAAGCGTTCAGAGTATTTTTAGTTCTTCAAATCCGTTTTATGTTCTCATTTATGGTGCTCTTATTGTTGGGTTTACTTATTTTTATACCGCGGTACAAGTAAATCCTGTGGAAATGGCAGAAAACCTTAATAAGCAGCATGGAATTGTTCCTGGTTATCGTCCAGGCAAGCAGACTGCTGATCATATAAACGGGGTCTTGTCACGTATTACGTTGCCGGGAGGGCTCTTTCTGGCAGGTATTGCTGTGATACCGATGATCTTTGAATCCCAGCTAAAGATTGGTACCATGGTTTCGGGGGCGTCGCTTCTAATTGTCGTTGGTGTTGTCTTAGACACAGTTTCTCAAATCGAATCATATCTTACCACACACCGTTATGACGGTTTTTTAACAGGTCAACGTAAAGGACGTAGAAGAAGATAAAGGGGGTGGAATGAAGGTTAGAGCGTCAGTAAAAAAAAGAAGTAACGATTGTCAGGTTGTCAAGCGTAAAGGAAGAATATATATCATCAACAAAAAAAATCCGAGACTCAAACAAAGACAGGGGTAATATAGGGATATGGCGAGAATAGCAGGTGTTGATTTACCCAGAAATAAGAGAGTTGATATTGCACTAACATATATTTACGGTATTGGCCGGACCATGGCTTCTAGCATCGTTGAGGATGTTGCAATTGATCCATCCACTAGGATTCAGGATCTTACAGAAGATGATCTTAGCCAGATACGGACTAAAATCAGTAGCGATTACAGGCTTGAGGGTGACCTCAGGCGCGAAATTGATTTAGACATTAAACGGTTAAATGACATTAATAGTTACCGTGGGTTGCGCCATCGCCGCAATTTGCCCGTTCGAGGTCAGCGTACAAGTACGAATGCTCGAACTCGCAAAGGTAAGGCTAGAACTATCTCTGTCGGTCGTAAGGCTAAGGAAGCTGGTCGCAAGGCTTAATCTTAGGTTAAATTCAGGCAGTTTAATGGTTTTTTGGCTTTTTTTAGGTAGGAGATTGATTTGAGATCAAATAGAAGGAAAGAGAAGAAGAATGTTCCTGAAGGGATTGCTCATATTCAGGCAACATTCAACAATACAATTGTTACGATCACTGATCCTAATGGTAACGTTCTGGCCTGGGCAACTTCTGGGCAGCATTTTCGTGGTGCTAGGAAGTCAACTCCTTTTGCCTCATCACAAACTGCGAATGATTGTGCTAGGAAAGCTATGGAACATGGCCTTAAGCGTGTCGAGGTGCGGGTAAAAGGGCCTGGGTCTGGAAGAGAATCTGCCATTCTCGCCCTTGTCTCTGCCGGTTTGGAAATTACTTCCATGAAAGATGTTACACCCATTCCACATAATGGTTGTCGCCCCCCAAAACGTCGACGTGTATGAATCTGTTTAGGTGTCTGATTTATGCCTAGAACTATGTATTAGTTGATAAATTTGTATGAAGGAAAATCGATGACAAGGTTAGAAATTAATAAGCCTAAACGACTGCTCGCGGATCAGGAGACTTTAAGGCCTGACTATGGGCGGTTCATTGCAGAGCCTCTTGCTCGTGGGTTTGGTACTACGCTTGGTAACGCGCTTCGGCGTGTCTTGATTTCCAGTATTAGTGGCGCGGCGATTTATGCGATTGCTGTTGAAGGCGCGAGCCATGAATATTCAACGGTTGAAGGTGTTCGAGAAGATCTCCTCCAAATTATATTAAATCTTAAGGCGATCCGTTTTCGTCTTCTTTCGGAAGAATCGGCTACGTTGTATCTCAGCGCAGAAGGTTCCACAGAGTTAACTGCTGCTGATATTCAACCAAACGGCCAAGTTGAAATTATTAATCCGGATCAACATATCGCTGTACTTGATCGGTGCGATGGATTAAACATAGAGATGCGGGTATGTGTAGGAAGAGGGTATGCCTTGGCCGGCGAAGTGATAGAAGAAGAATTGACTGAGGGCATTATTCCGATAGACACAAAATTTTCACCTGTGACCAAGGTGAATTTTAATGTTGAAGGGACACGTGTTGGGTCTATTACTAATTATGATAGATTAATTTTGGAAGTATCCACAGATGGTTCCATTACTGCTAAGGATGCTGTTACTCAGGCTGCGGTGATTCTACTCGATCAGTTCCATCTCTTTAGTGATTTTGACGAAAATTATATCGAAACGGTTCCCGAGATCGACCAAAGTAAGATCCAACTTGAAAAGTATCTGTCTCGACCTGTTGCTGAACTAGAATTGTCGGTTAGATCGGCTAATTGCCTTGATGCTGCTAATATTAGCACAATCCGTGATCTGGTTACCCTTGATGAGAGAAAAATGTTGGAATTCCGTAATTTTGGCAAGAAGTCTCTTAATGAGATTAAAGACATTTTAGATGAGATGGATCTACACTTCGGGATGACTTTGGAGGAAGTGAGCGTAACGGATAGCGAGGGGGCAGAGGATGCGTCATAGAAAGAAAGGACGAAAACTTGGTAGAACAAGTAGTCATCGTAAAGCATTGTTTCGCAACCAAGTTACTGCGCTATTTGAGCACGAGCAAATTTGTACAACTCTGCCAAAATGTAAAGAGCTTCGTGGTGTTGCTGAGAAACTGATCACTCTGGCTAAAAAAGGTGATTTGCACGCGCGCCGCCAGGCAGCGAAGATGGTTCATGGTAAGAGGTTGCATGATAAAAAGAGACCTCTTCGCCCTGATGTCAATGGCCAAGAAGTAATTAGCAAGCATGAAGTACTACAAAAACTTTTTGATGAGCTTGGACCTCGCTATCAGGAGCGGAATGGCGGGTATACGCGTGTAATTCGAGGCAAAACCAGAAAGGGCGATGGTGCCGAGATGGGTTATATTCAACTCGTGTAAATTACCTTGTTCTATAAACTGGTTTTTTGAGGCTTAAAACAGCGCACGTCGGATTTGCCGAATGGCTTGCCGAAGACGATCGCTGTTCTCCACCAACGCGATTCTGACATAATTTTCGCCGTTATGACCGAATCCCGCCCCTGGAGAAACGCATACTTCGGCATCATTCAGGATTTTCATCGCGAAGTCAAATGAGTTGAGGTGACTGTGTTCTTGGGGAATAGCTGCCCAGACAAACATAGTTCCTTTCGGTTTTTGGACCTCCCACCCAATACGGTTCAAACCTTCAACTAGGATGTTGCGCCGTTCTTCATAAACGCTGGCATTTTCCTTGACAACTTTTTCCTCTATTCTGAGGGCGACAATTGAGGCTATCTGAATTGGCGCGAAAATACCGTAGTCATAATATCCTTTGATTTTTGCTAGGGCGTTGATCAAGTCTCTGTTACCAACTGCAAAACCACAGCGCCATCCTGCCATGTTGTGGGATTTGGAAAGCGAAAAAAATTCAATTCCAACATCTTTTGCTCCCTTGACTTGTAGGAGACTTGGAGCTTGATACCCATCAAAAACGATATCTGCGTAAGCCAAGTCGTGGATCACAATGATGTCGTTTCTTCGGGCAAAATCCACAACTTCTTTGAAGAAATCCATGCTAACAACTGCTCCAGTTGGATTGTGAGGGAAACTCAAGATCAGCACTTTCGGCTTAGGCAATATATCGCGTGTAATTTCGGCTAGGCTTGGTACAAACTCATTTTCAGCATGCAAGGGTATACTAACAACACTGCCACCCGCAAGTATTATACTGTAGATATGGATTGGAAAGGTCGGGTTAGGTACAAGTGCCAAATCGCCCTCATCAATTAAGGCCAAGGCGAGATGAGATAATCCTTCTTTTGTACCGATAACGGATGTCGCTTCATGGTTGGGATCCAATTGTACACCGAACTTTCGTTCATAGTACCAGCAGATTTCACGTCTCAGGTTGAAGATACCTTTTGAAGCCGAATATCGGTGGTTTTTGGGATCATATGCAACTTCGCACAATTTATCAATGATATCCGATGGTGTTGGCTCACTCGGATTTCCCATACCAAGATCAATCACATCTACGCCTTGTTGCCTCCTATCATGCGTCAATTGTTTAAGCTTGCCGAACATGTAGGGTGGTAAGCGATCTAAACGCTTGGAAAATGTGTTCATGATCTTTATCTTTTAAAAAATGGGTTAGAGCGTGAGATTATATAATATCGATAATTGTTCATGGTAAAACTGCGGCTCTGGCTCTCTTGCAAAACATAACATATTAGGCCAAATCTTGACAAGTGAAGCTCAATATCGCATCGCTTCTTCTCGGTAGATAAGAATTTGCTGTTCCTGCCGTGGGATACTGACATGAATTGATTTACGTTTTCGATTGGTATCTCTTAAGATTGCCTGTGTTTTTAGCATTCCTGTCATGGTGACGATTCTTGATTCGTAGTACATCCATATTTTACATTCCGTGTATGGATTGACAACATAGTTACTTCCTGCAATGAATTGGTCATACTCAGGAAGTTCTAGCTCAAAGGCTTTGTCGTGACCTGTAACAACCAGTTTGGTTGATAAATCTCTGGGGGAGTATCCACTCAAGCGACAATTTTTTAATGTGATGGGGCCACCCGATTTATTGATTAATTTTAAAGCTACGATGATAGCTAGTCGGTGGTTGTCATCCCGTGTGATGAACCAGCTATCGTCTTGGATCTGTTCAAGTGTAAGTTCAGGTATTTGTCGTTTTTGGTTGTAGACGATCCATAAACCGATTACACTGACGGAGACTAGGATGAACCAGTGCCCCGCGGGCGTCTTCAGAAATTCGAAAATTTGCTTAAAAATTTGTTCAACCACTAGAATCTCAGCCTGTTCCTATGATTCTTCTGAAATGAGTGTCAATTCAGTTTGACCGTTGAGTCCAGCAATAACCGGAAAAGTCTTTTGCATAGATTTCCCACCATGCGGTTTGTATCGAACATCTGATGAGAAATACGCATAGAGCGCGGTATTTCTCGGTTTTGAGGACAAATTTGCTCCAGAACCGTGTACCATCAAACTGTGGAAGAGAAGCGCGCTGCCAGCCTTGAGTGGAACCTCAACTTGGTCTGAAGGATCTACATCGTCCCGGTCGGTAATCGGAGCGTCATGTCGTCGAGCGATGCCGCCCCATTCACGGAGTCCCCACTTATGGCTGTGTGGGATAATTTTTAAACACCCATTTTCAGTAGTTGCATCATTAATTGCAATGCTTACGGTAACTAGCTTTGGTGGCTCCATTGGCCAATATGCCGAGTCTTGGTGTAGTCCATGTGCTGAACCGTGGAATGCAGGCTTAAGCATCAATGTACTGCGGAAAAGAAGTAGATTTTCACCGATCAGGTTTTGGACTGCTGTTACCAAGCTAGGGTGTTTCGCAAGTTGGTCGAAAATCTCAGATAAGTCCCTTGTTCCCTCGATTTTTCGTAGGACCGGGAGTTCGTCATCGAAATTATTTTCCTCACGAAACGGTTCCATCTGAAAATGGTTTTTCCTCGGATCGTTTGTGTCCAGAAAATCCTTATATTGCAGATGCAATCTTTCTATTTCATGTTGACATTTTTCTATCTCTTGGGAGGATAACAGGTCTTCAATAATCAAATATCCTTCTTCTTCAAAAAAAAGTTTTTGCTGTTGCATACCGATTATCCTTTGAATCTATATGCTTGTTGAATTCCAAATCCGAGTCACCTTACATAGTTTACCATAACTGTGGACTGAAATTTGAATTTCCAGTATACTTTAGCTCTATAGAGTGGGCAACGATGATAATAGTGAAGATCAATGAATTATATAGTCGCAAAATGAAACCCAAATTATAACATGCGGTAATAGATGGGTGTTGGTTATTTGGTGGCTGTAGAGTAGGGTAAAGATGGCAACTGTTACTTTAGTCGATGTGAAGAAAAACTATCCTGGTGGCGTCAAGGCGGTAGAAAACTTTAATTTAGTGATTGAGGATGGTGAGTTTATCGTTCTGGTTGGGCCTTCTGGTTGCGGTAAGTCCACCACTCTTCGTATGATTGCGGGATTGGAAGAGATTACGGAAGGTGAAATCTCGATAGGTGATCGTGTCGTCAATCGTGTTTCGCCGAAGGACCGAGATATCGCAATGGTATTTCAAAATTATGCCCTCTATCCGCACATGTCCGTTCGAGAGAATATGGAGTTCGGCCTCAAGTTGCGAAAGTATCCAAAAGCTGAAATAGAAACACGGATCAATGATGCCGCTCAAATGTTAGGGTTGGCCGATTTGCTTCATCGTAAACCCAGAGCTCTATCCGGTGGGCAACGTCAGCGTGTAGCTGTTGGTCGCGCGATTGTTCGTCAACCTGCTGTCTTCCTGTTTGATGAACCGTTGTCTAATCTAGATGCCAAGTTGCGTGTGCAAATGCGTGTTGAACTGAGTCAACTGCATAATGAAATAAATACCACCATGATTTATGTCACTCATGATCAGGTTGAAGCTATGACGATGGGAGATCGAATTGTAGTGATGAACGAGGGAGTGATACAGCAAGTTGCTGATCCTATTACTCTTTATGATCGGCCAGTAAACAAGTTCGTGGCCAGTTTTATTGGGACACCCCCAATGAATTTCTTTAATGGGCAGATTCTTGGTCAGAATGCGTCGATGGCTTTTCTCTCTGAAGATGGTATGCAGTTTCAGATAACTAAACAGCAAACAGAGAAGCTCAGGCAGTTTGATAAGCAGAAAATTGTGTTTGGGATTCGCCCGGAGCATGTTGGATCAGCTATAGCTGAAAATAGTGAAACAGTTGGACGTGTTTCGGCTGTTGTTGATGTGGTTGAGCCTATGGGTGCGGAAACTTATGTTTACTTGAAGTCAGAAACGACTAGTTTCGTTAGTCGAGTCGATTCGCATAGAAAATACATGGTTGGTGAAGAGATAGAGTTAGCAGTCGCCATGGATCGGGCCCATTTTTTCGACTTTAATACGGATAGAGCCATTTTATAATTTTAAATACTGGAATGATAATGCCAAAATTTCCGTATGGGAAAGTCCCTTTTTGGATACTATTGATAGCTATTTCGACGGGGATTTTTAATCTAGTAGCTACGCTTTCAAAAAGAGGTGAAAAACCGGACTTGGTTTTTGTTTCCTTTGCCAGAAGCCATATGGAGGCTTATGAAGAAGCTACGGAGGAATTTCAAAAAGAGCATGGAGTAAAAGTTCAGTTACAATTAGTTTCCGATAGGACAGTGAAGAGCCGACTGCAAAACGCGTTTCTGACAAATGCTAATGTTCCGGATGTCGTTGAGATTCTGGCTGATACTATGGGAACCTTTACCAAAGGCCCAATCGAAGATGTCGGTTTTGTTGATTTAACCGACCGGTTGCATGCAGAAGGTTTATACGATCGTTTCGTTGAATCGCGTTATAGTCGCCTATCTAGGTTAGGAAGAATCTTTGCCTTGCCCCATGATGTGCATCCGTTGATGCTTTGCTATAGAAGTGATTTGGTAGAGGAACTCGGGATTGATGTGAATACACTCCAAACCTGGGATGACTTTGTCGAAATGGGACGACGGATTACCAACGACCTTGATGGTGATGGCAATCCGGATCGGTATGCGCTTGATCTACCTGCTAACGGTGATATGTTGACACCGCTTCTCCTTCAGCGTAGGGAACCTCTCTTCACTAAAAATGGGCAGCTGAAAATCGACAACGATACCGTGGTGGACACCATTATCTGGTACATCCATCAGAGTCGAGGGAAAGACCGGATTGCCTTCTCTGCTGGATGGGGACAAACTTTAGCCAAAACTGTCACTGATGGCTTGGTGCTGTTCTATTTTTGCCCGGATTGGAGAACCAAGTATTTTGAAACAGATACCCCACATCTTAGTGGCAAGATGAAATTGATGCCATTACCTGCTTGGGAAATCGGAGGGTCACACGTTAGTACCTGGGGTGGAACGGGACTGGCAATCACCAAAGCCTCCAAGAATCAGGAACTGGCTTGGAAGTTTGCTAAAGTTCTGTATCTAAAAGCTGAGGATCTTGGCAAAAGATTTAAAGCGTCTTACATTATTCCACCGGTAAAGGATGCTTGGGACCTACCGGAATTTAAGGAACCTGTTCCTTTCTACACAAACCAGCCAATCGGTGCCTTATACGCCGAGATGGCAAAGGATGTTCCATCCAATTACGCCAGCCCATATTATGAATTAGCCAGAAACAAACTAAACGAAGTCTTTATCAATGCGGCTTTATACTATGATAAAAATGGTGATGATGGGTTAAAGGAATATATTAAAAGAGAATTGGCCCGGGTTTCTGCCTATGTTGAAAACAGGGCACAGCACAACATATTTTACCGTCAGCAAATTGCCAATCGTTAATAGATGAGTATTTAGGTACAGCGTTATGGAAAAATGGAAAGAACAACTGAATAAACGGACCGCGCCTTGGCTGTTTTTAAGTCCTTACCTTATCTTAACGCTTGTCTTTTTTATTTATCCGTTTATTTATGCCATTATTCTGGCATTCTATCAAACCAACGGTCCAAAGAGCTGGAATTTTGTTGGCTTGGAAAATTTTGCTTTTGTTCTGGCTGATGGGGATTTTCATATCGCAGTTTGGAACACTACAATATTC
>Ga0066843_10000149_pt1 | contig 20961 bp, 19 predicted proteins | sample ETNtaG_15_FD_66663 | JGI IMG/M metagenome (GOLD analysis project Ga0066843, IMG submission 66663) | Marine microbial and viral communities from oxygen minimum zone, Eastern Pacific Ocean - ETNP201302PF89A | ecosystem: Environmental > Aquatic > Marine > Oceanic | place: Pacific Ocean: Eastern... | reverse complement strand
GAATAGACTCCGTCTCGTTGATTTTCGGCAAACAATTTTGCACATAGCGCCGCCCGCTGATCCGAAAACCCTACTGCCGTTAGCGCGCAGTAAAACTCATCATACAGAGTTTGGAAAGCTACACGTCGCATCGTGATTTATCCTGATCGTTTTTCAATGCATTAGCTATTGTTCATTTTTATAGAATTGCTTGGATAACCGTCTTTTCATTTGTAATGGTAACACAAATAACGTTGGAAGATCTGAACGAATCAATTGGTTGCAAGTCTAATGTTTGTCAAGAACACTGTAGATAAGCTTTTTTTGATCCTTGTTAGAAATTCTAGCTAGTCTCCATCCTAATTTGTTGATAGTTTAGAATTGATCTTGTCTGTAGGACATTTATCCAATACATGCTGCCTGCTCACGTTTTCTTTTGAGTGTAGTTATTATTGTTTCAACCACCTCGGTTCCTGATGCAAGAGATGACGAACAAAAAAGTCTTTCTGGCGGCGTTGCCCATAAGGTGTACCCGCTGCCCCGTGTCCTGCGCCGGGGATTATCAATAGATCGAAATCTTTATCAGCCTTAATTAAGGCGTTAACTACTTGCATAGTACTGGCTGGATCCACGTTCCGGTCTAATTCGCCCAAAATCAAGAGTAGCTTGCCCTGCAATTTCTCCGCATGGGTAACATTACTGTTGTTTTTATAGTGTGAACTAACCGGCCAGCCCATCCAGGCTTCGTTCCACCAAATTTTATCCATCCTATTATCATGGCAACCACAATCAGCTACTCCGACTGTGTAGAAGTCGCTGTGGTGCAACATTCCGCTCAATGTATTTTGCCCACCTGCAGATCCACCATAAATCCCAACTCGGTTGAGATCCATCTCAGGGTGTTCAATTGCTGCTGCACGCAACCAAGCAATTCGGTCGGGAAACCCAGCGTCCTTGAGATTTCTCCAGCAGAAGTTGTGGAATTTTTTGGAACGCCAGTTGGTACCCATGCCATCGATTTGTACAACTATAAAACCGAGCTCGGCTATTTCTTGTTGATGATAGTATTCATGGAATGATTTGGGCACAAATGCACCGTGGGGCCCTGCGTAAATGTTTTCAATGACTGGGTATTCTTTCCCTCGATCAAAATTTGTTGGGCGCCAGATGACACCATAAATATCGGTTTCTCCATCTCTTCCCTTAGCAAGGAAACGTTGAGGGATTTGCCATCCAGATTGGAGCAAATCGTCCCAGTTTGCTTCTGCTAGTTTACATAAAAGTTTACCATCTTCAGCCCGACGTAGCGCATGAATTGGCGCTTTGTCTACGCGTGACCAGGTATCCACTAAAAATTGTTTGTCTGGCGACCATTGAATGGAGTGTGTTCCATCACCTTCGGTGAGAAAAACGAGGTTGGATCCATCCAAATTCACCCGGCAGTAGTGGATGTAGTAAGGATCTTGTTCAGGGTAAATCCCACTGGCTTGAAAACAAATCTCTCGTTTCTCTTCATCAACATACTCTACTTTTTTGACTATCCATTCGCCGTCAGTGATTTGGTATTTCAGTTGTCTTTTTGGGACATCGTAAAGGTATAGATGGTTCCAACCGTTGCTCTCACTCATCCAAATTAGTTCATGGTCTTCGTCAACCCAATTCAGGTAAGTCTTTTGAGAATAATCAATAAAAGTGTCGCTTTTTTCTCCCACAACTGATTCAGCCTTACCACTATTGGCATCGATTGCTATGATCCTCTGAATCTGATGACCCCGCTGGTTATACAAAAAAAAGAACTCTGATGAATCTTTAGCCCACCGGAGGTGGGTTAAAGACCAAGGGTTTGAAAATAGTTCGGGTTCGATTGGAACATTTGTACCTAATCCGATGTCAAATAGTCGAGGTTGCTGGTGTTCGACACGGTCGCCGGGTTTGGGGTAATTGAAGGTATGAAGTTTGGGTTGAGTTTGGTCATTGGGTGATGATTCGATTATATGTACGAGATGTTCTTCGGCTTTCCACTTTCGGATAGCTGCTAGTTTCTGAGAGTCCGGTGACCAGTAGATCGAATCTTGCGAGTAACTATGGTCTTGGTTTCCATCATGACTAAGTTGGAATTCTTTGCCATTCTCATCTCGGAGCCAAATGTTGTGTTGGTTTATCCAAGCAAGCCATTCTCCACTGGGAGATTGGACAGTTTCTGGGTCTGTAGTTTGGTTGTTAGGTCTCACCGTATTGGTTTTAAGCGGTTCTCCCTCCACAACCACCAATGTATTGTAAAGTTGTACTTCATAAATGCCAAAATTTCGCTTTTTATTATCCGTCAGTAGCCAAATATGGCCAACGAAGGTATGTTGCTTATGTTCCTGATTGACGGGAATTGAGGTGTAGTGTCTTTGATATCCATTGTGGTCAATCCAGAGTAGCTGTACAGGAACTTCTGTTTCGTTGCGAAAAGTGATATGCGTTTCTTCGCCGGTATGTTGTGTCGCCCGAAACGAGTTTTCAAGTTGCCCTGAGTTGGGAACGTTCATCTCAGAGGTTATCTTACGGAGATTCCCATTAATTATATTCAGTGTCCAAGCTTGTTGCCCCGCGTAAAGTTGGATTATATTTTCTTGGTCTGTGAAATTCAGCCTCTCGATGGGCAGTTTCTCAGCATCCACTTCGTCACCGGTCATTTGGGATAGTTTTTCTGCTAGATGTTTATGATCAAAAGCAGGATGTGGTTCCGCTTTTTCAACATTAACCAGTATAAACTTCCATCTGTCATTTGGTAGGTAATGGCGATACCAAAAACGCTGATTGTTCGATTCCCAATGTGGTTCGATCTTAGCCATAAAGACCTTATTACGGAAACGTCCTCTCAAATTTGTAGATTGTTCATAGTCTTGGAGAGAACCTTGAGACCATAGTTGGGTAGTTGTTGATGACAGTACAAAAAGAGCAACTCCAAGCATAAGTAAACTTCCTTCACCCAGTTTCCCAAATCATTAATATAGAAGATATAACCTTATCAAATTAGACAACCAAGTTATCAGAACAGTTTATATCAGTTTTTTGTTGAGTTTAAGTAAGTTTGTGGATTGAAGCATCGTAAACATCTCTCAACGGTATTAAAATACACTTGAAACCAAGCTCACGTGGCGCGATATTTTAGCATAGTTGGTGCTTTCAGTGTAAATGGCCAGACATTATCGGTTTTTGGGATTAGAATACCGTAATACTGTTTATATTAGGTCAGGATGCTTGTTGCAGTGTAGGAACTGTTAACATATAATTGAGATGCCCCGAAAAACTGATCAGGCTAGATTTATTAGAAATCTAGCGCTAAGCTTAACTTAGGAATGGTAGTACAATTAGTTTCTGTCAGTGCCTAGTTACTTTCAGAGCTTTTCTCCATATGCCGGATAATGCATAAGATTACCATCAGCCGATTGCAATGAGTATGTGGAAGAGGTATTTTGCCGTAGATACCAAATGTCTATGGTTTTGACTAGAATTAAATTTGGATTCTTTTAAGGAGATTAGCAAGGATGGAATATAATTCTACTAGCGGAAGTCGGTTACTACTTAATGGAGAATGGGAGTTTGCCGAAGGCCCAGACGGAACTTTCCCCAACAGTGGATGGGAACGAATCCGTGTTCCCCATCGATCACGTGAATTTGAAGCTAATCCGCCTGACTCGGGTTGGTATCGTACAATGTTGAAGGTACCTGACAGTTGGCAGTCGAAGAATTCTCGCATTTTTCTCGATTTAGGTCGCGTTCGTCACTTCGGTCGAGCTTACTTAAATGGAGAGATTGTTGGTGAACATTATCACATGCGCCACCTTTGGCATCTGGATTTAAGCAAAAGGATTCGTCTTGGTGGTGTATACGAACTCATGGTTTATACTCACAGTTGCAATGGGGTTTATGTGCATCCAGACGTTGACTCACTCAGTGAAGAAGCTGAAAAGGCCCTTGATACTCGGTTTTGGTACAGTAGTGCAGCTACTATTGGTATAGAAGGTGATGTGTGGCTCTGCCTGAAACCGCACGTGTTTGTCGAAGACCCGTACATTATAACATCTGTACGTGAACAGATGATCAGTGTGGAGGCAACCGTGTGTAATGAGTCTCAAGAAAGATTTGTTGGTCGATTGAGTTGGAAGGTAAAACGTGCTGGACAGACAGTATTGGAGTTACCTACTTGTGATATAGATCTTAAAGGTGGGAACCAGCAGATTTTACGCGCCTCTGCTTTGTGGATCGATCCGATATTTTGGGGACGTCCACCATACGGCGAACCAGTACTCTACTTTCTTCAAGTTGATGTCAGTATTGGTGATGAGCTGATTGACCAAATTATGGTACGTTTTGGTTTTCGCGAGATATGGGCTGAAGAAGATCGACTACTGCTTAATGGAGAGCAATTGGTGCTGTGGGGAGATCATACTACACCTTACGTATACGAACGGCAGTGGCTCACACGCAAATTTATTGATCTTGCGAATGCCAATATAAGCATCGTGGAACACCATCGCTATGATCCTCCTACTGTTTTCTACGATGTAGCTGACGAACTGGGAATCTTTGTGGTAGGTGCTAACTTTTGTGTGGGTACTGGCCAAGTGCCAAGGAAGCTGGATCAAGACGAGATGAGGCTGGTGATGGATAACCATCTGGTGGTAGCCGATGCATGGATTCGACGTGTACGGAATCACCCGTCTATTCTGTTCTGGGATATCACTGATGCGCGTGAGCCGGATTTCTGCGTCCCTCTGCTACGTAAAGTGAAAGCGTTAGATCAAACTCGCATTGCCGAAGTAACTTTTGATCATACAGTGGCTGATGCCGAGTTGGTAGAATTGATTGACTGTTACCGGCTTTTTAGTGGCTTGGAGCATATTGAGGCAACTATTCATGAGATTAATTCAAATCCAGAACTACCTATCAAACCAGTGCGTGTGGGTGAAGCTGGTATTTTCAATGGTGCTGATTGGGGATGGGATAACGATCCACCGTTGATGGAAGGATGGTGGGATTTTCTGCGAAGTATACGGGAACGGAATCTCCATGGTTTGCAAACTTTCCACTTGGTTGATATGGACTATCGTGGCTTTGTGGGCCAAGTGCCTGGCTCTTTGTCCGCACTAGTTTACCCTCAGATTAACTGGCCTTCACATTCTGGTCAGGATGCGCGTATTGATCCGTTTGGAGAGGGAACTCAGGAAGCTTGGGGTAAATCAGCTATCTACCTAAATTGGTGTGACCCATCCGAACCCGTTTCTCGTCCCACGTTCACCTGTCGTTGGTCGCGTGATTTGTTCCAGAAGTTAGCTGGTCGAGACGTTGGTCCACTTAACAAAGAACGGATTTCAGAAGTGATCGTATATGTGGAACGAAATGGGGAACCAGAGACCGAAGCGCATGTATTTGTTGAACCGATGGATGGGCAGAGTCTAAAAAAGTTCGGTGTTCGAGCTGATGCGCAAGGTACTAGTTGGTTTGTCCTGCCGGAACCAGGAATGTACCGATTTACCTGTCAATCTGCTGGTATCGAGATAGAAACGCAATGTCAACTTATTCAGACACCAGCTGGATATGACCATATCCAGTATGTCGAGCTGAATTTGGTGTGAGGGTTCAATTAATCTTATGTTTTACAAGATTCCGCACAGATATTTATGCTGGAATTGCAATGATATTTCTGCCGTTATTAGGTTTAAAGTTCAAGTGTCTGCTTAGATTTATGTTGGCTTACCTGATACGGTTTTCTTAAACTAATACTGATGAAATTTGTCTCTTTATGTACAACTAACATCTGTAGGGAGGTTCTCCTGAGTGGCGATGATATTCGCTGTCCATGGTGAATGAAGTGTTGCAATGGAAACTTGAGTTTCATCGGGATTAATGTATTCTTTTTTGGAAAAACCGGAACCCATAGTCTCCTTTTATCTGCTAACAGTCGGTTTTTTGTTTAAGTTGATGTTTCTATGTCCCAAAAGTTTACGTTGAAAGCTACCGATCTGCGTTCACCTTCTCCGTCGAATGGGTAGACCATGTGCTCAAGCCAGTTAGGGAAAAGGTAAATATCTCCGACTGCGGGTCTTCTGATACTAGATTGGGAAAACGTGAATGTCAATGACCCTGTTGCTGGCGTGCGTCCAAAGACGAACTCTAGGCAACCGTCCAGAGTTGTGTTTTCCTGAATGGTTGGAGGGACTTTTGTATATAGAATACCGGATAGCCCCTGCAATGTATCACACAGATGATTGTGTAACGGATTATAATCGCCAGCATAACAGTGAACTGACCAGATGTCTTGTACGTCAACAATTTTTCCCAAAGGATTAGAGGTTCCATTGATTTTATGAAAATGTTGATAATAGCTCAGACTCATTTCCTGAATAGTATTAATAAAAAGTTTAACTCGTTTTTCTTGCGGAGATATGGTTAATTGTTTTCCTCCTTTGATACGGCCAACCAGTTTATCTGCGTGGCTTATGGATTTTGCGTCTTCAAGAAGTTGGTCGAGATACTGATTCATAGGATCTAAGATATGGGTCGGCACGGTTGATTTTAAAATGAAACTTTGTTGCATCGAAATGAGTTCGGTTTGCATGATTCTTTCTTTAGTCGTTGCCTAATATGATTTGGATTTTCAATTTGTCTATTTAACAGTTATTGGTTTTGGTCCAGTATTACCTCTATTTTTAGTCTTCGCTCCATTTGTCGAGACCAAGCAGTTTTCGACCAAGCGAATCTAACTTAGCAACCTGACCATGATGGTGTTCTTCCCCTTTTGCGTTACCCCATGCTAATCGTTCTTTCCACCAATTAACTCGATTCTTTCTTGCCTCATCATTTTTGTCATTGGCGGGATTCATGGTGATATATTGTACTACACGAGGTTTATCAGCTGTATTTAAGCTGGCACCATGTGGTAAGGATGTCCGCCAAATGATGAGATCTCCTGCGTTAGCAGCAATCTTCTTGGAGCCTAGAGTGTGGAGATTCTGTTGTTGCGGCGTAGAATCTTCGGGTAACTTGTCCAACCACTTTTCAATTCTATGATGAAAACCAGGTACACAGGCGAAGGCGCCTTGATTTTCTTCTGTATCTGTTAGGTACAATACTCCTTGAACCCCAAACCCAAGGGGTCGATTTTCCAGATTAGCATCCCAGTGTAATCCATGTTCTTTAGCTTCTGGATCCAGTGATGGGGGATTCATACTGGCTCGATCAAAACTAACCCACAATTTTTCCGTTTGCCAGATTTGGCTGAAAGCTTGGTGGATTGTTGGGTATTGGCGATTATCCCATAGTGCTTGGTGTTGATATATTTCAACCATGATACTGCGACGTGGTGGATCAGGATACCACGTGTCTGGATTAGTTCGATCCATGTTAAGGAACTCCCATACGGCTTGTTCGGCGCGTTCGGCATTTTCTCTGGGAACTGCATTGCGCGCGATGACATAACCATTTTCCTTCCAAAAATCAAGGTCTGCTTGGCTGAGTGGTGGCATAGTACATTTTCTCCTGTCATTCTAAAAAAAACGCTTACAAAAACCAATTAACTGTTGTTTCTAGGTAGAACCGATTGGGGAAAAGGTTCTTACCACTGGTAATTGAAATGACAAACTATATCATTTTTGCAAGAAGTCTAATTCAGTTTTTAAGCCATTGTGATATAATCCCATAAAACCATTTCTCGTGCTTACCTAGGATAAATCAGACGGCAACTAAAGTCAATTCCAACAATACGTTTGTAAAATCTGTTGTTGATTTTCCTGTTTTTGTGATGATATGCCTAGTTGATCAAGTTTATATTGTACATTGCTTGGTTTAAAGGAGATCTTTGATTATGACCTATGATATTCCAAAAATAACCCTTGGTCGAACAGGACTAAAAGTAACCCAACTTGGTATTGGGGGAGGGTACTGCGAGTCAGTAGACGGATACCGTACAGCTCTGGATTTTGGTGTTAATTATATAGATACTGCACGTAATTATAGGAATGGGGAAGACGAAAAGATAATTGGTCAAGCCATTCAAGGGCGGCGTGATCAACTCATCTTAGCGACTAAGACCGCCGCTCGTCGTGCTGAAGGGGTTCGTAAGGATTTGGAAATCTCCTTGAGTTTGCTCAAAACTGAATATATTGATGTTTACCAGTTGCATCATCTCAACACACCAGTTGAGCGAGAACAGGCGTTATCACCTGGTGGTGCAGTGGAAACTGCCCAGAAAGCACAGGAAGAAGGTTTGATTCGCTTCATCGGTGTGACTGGGCATGACTGGGAACAGATCGGACAGGCGGTGAGCACCGGATTATTCGATACTGCTTTGTGTTGGTATAACTGTTCTATGAAGGAACCGGAAGAAGCTATTTTTCCTCAGGCATTAGATCTAAATGTTGGTTTGGTTATCATGAATGCTTCGCGGAACGATCGGCTATTCAGTCAAACAGGAACTCCATCTGAAGAACATTTTTATCGTTATGTTCTTAGTCATCCAGCCGTTCATATTACAGTTATGGGTCTCAGAAGTATAGAGCGCTTCGGTCGTATAGCTTCATGTCTTTCTGATAAGATTGAATTGACAGATCAGGAGAAGTTGGCGTTGGAAAACTATGGTTCTCAGATGCGTGAACAAGGAAAGCTAAATTAAATGGGCATAAACAGGGAATGCGGTAGTTGTACCATGTGCTGTAAACTTCTTGGTATTCCGGAAATCCAGAAACCAGCCAATCAATGGTGTGAAAATTGTAACGTTGGGAAAGGTTGCCAGATCTATCAGAATAGGCCGTTTAGTTGTCATCAATTCGATTGCCTTTGGCTTCAACTGGACGGAATCCCAGAGGAGTTTAGACCTGACAAAACGCAGGTCGTTCTATCTTTGACGGATCACTATGATGAAGATATTGTAGCTTATTGCGATCCGGATACCCCTGATAATTGGAGAAATGACGCTTTCGGTAAATGGTTATTGAATACTGCTAACAAACTATCCGAAAGACTTTTCGTTGTCTGTGGTGATAACCGAAAGGTGGTGCGCCTAGGAAGTGTAGCAACCGATAAAAAAAGCAAAGCTTAGCACGTCGGAATTTCTTGGTTGCGTCATTTAAATATTAACCTAATCCCTGTTAGAAAGACAATAGTCAAAATAATTTTTGTGAACATTTTGGCTGATGTTCTGCGATTTAAATAAACTCCTAGCATCGTTCCCACAGCTATTAGTGGAAGAAAAGGGAGAATGCGTAGAAGAATTTGTGTGCTTATAATATTTAATTTTAGGTATACAGGGATCTTGAACAGATTAATGGAAAAATAAATCAGCGCCGCCGTGGCCACGAAAACTTGGTTTTCAAGTTGCTGTGCCAACAGGAACATCATCGTCAGAACTCCGCCGAGGTGTGCGACTGTTGAAAAAAAACCGGTGGCAGCGCCAACTAAAATACCTAGCCATGGTTGCGTTCCAAACTGTTTTTTTCTCTGTATCAGCTGATGTCGAAGAATCTGTAACAGGGCAAATCCGATGGCGGAGATACCAATCATTTTTGCTAAAATTCGGTCGTCAAATCTTCCCAAAAAAATTGATCCTATTCCAATACCGAAAACTGCCCCCGGTACAATGAAAGCAATATTCAGTTTATCCCATTTTCGCCAGTAGAAGAACAAGGATACAACATCACAAGCAAAAAGAAGTGGAAGCATCATACCTAGGCTCTCTTTGGCTGGAAAGACCAACATCAGCATCGGTCCGACGATTAGGCCAGCACCTCCACCAAAACCAGCTTTGGTGATACCAATCAACAGCGCTCCGATCAAAAGAACAGAAAATTTAATCAATAGTTTCTCTCATTATCATAATTAGATTGAGTTTTGATACCATCGCAGATTAAGCAGTTTAGAGTAGAAACTCCAAAAAAACAATGGCAAAAACGGTGGTCTTTTTCTTGGAGTTCTTAATTCCATATTGTTTATACTTTGATTGTTCTCTTTTGCCTATTTTGATATAATGCAAATATTGCACGAGGTTTAGTGACTATGATTTATATTAGTAAATTAGTAGTAAGGAGTGATAGATGTCGAAAGTTCGCCTCGCTATAATTGGTTGTGGTGGAAACTCATCTGGTCATGCCCGACGGATGAATCAAATGGATGAGGTTCAAATTATTGCCACTTGTGATGTCAATACTGATATTGCCAACAGCTATATCGATCAAAACATACCGGATCTCGCCCCTCGTCCAGTGGCTTTTGATGATGTGGACTCAATGTTGGCCGAAACGCAACCCGATGCAGTGCTAATCTCTACCCCGCATACTCTGCATTTTAAACATGGGATGAAAGCCTTAGAATCAGGTTGCCATGTATTAATGGAAAAACCGATGGTGACATCAGCTGAAGACGCTTACACCCTTGCTGAAAAAGTGGAAGAAACGGGGAAAGTTTTCGTGATTGGTTATAACACGCCATGTTCAGCTAACTTCTATTATTTACGTGAACAAATCCGGAATCAAACATTCGGTAAACTGGAGTTGATAGTTGGCTATATTACGCAGGGCTGGAAAAATGCGACAATGGGTGCATGGCGACAGAAACCGGAATTATCTGGTGGAGGACAAGCATATGATAGTGGAGCCCATTTGTTGAATAGCCTTTGTTGGGCTGTTGAAAGGAATGTTGGAGAGGTCTACGCTTTTACTGATAATTGTGATACTGCGGTTGATGTCAATTCGTCAATTAACGTTAAGTTCGAAAATGGTGTTCTCGCCAGTATCGCTATTAGTGGTAATTGCCCAAGCCCGGGTGGTACACATATGGCCTTTATTTTTGATAATGGTCGAGTGGAAATTGATGGTTGGGGTGGTGGTTGGATACGGGTTTATGAAGGCTCAAATCATATCGAAGAACCACCGATTACAGAAGAAATGTCAGCTGGATCACCGGATGATAATTTCATTGATGCAATTCTTGGACGTGCTGAATCGCGTACTAGCCCTCTCAACGGAATCATACAGTCAGAGTTGATGGATGCCATCTACAAATCGGCAGAAACTGGCATGCCGGCTCGTCCCAAACGTAGATCTGCTGATTAAAATCGTTAGGTGATATTATTCACTTTTCAACGCTTATGTAGCCGTTTTAGGACTCAATTTTTAGTAACTATTTGAACATGGAAATTGTTCTCAATTCTAAATTTTTTGCCCCTCTTTCAATTGAACAACTGGGTGAAAAAGCAATTGGACTCGGTTATGACGGAATTGACATTTGTATTCGTCCGGGACATCCAATTCAGATAGATAACGCTGCTAAACTGTTGCCCCAAGCGATGCGAGTATGGGAAAAACAGGGTCTCGTCTGTCCTTTAGCTACTGCCGCTGTTGACATTAACCAACCTACTCAAGAGGTAAGGAATTTGTATGCTGCTTGTGCTGAAGTGGGGATACCGCGTCTTAAAATTGGATTTTGGCGTTATAAAACAGATGATGACTACTGGCGAGTTGTAGAGGCTGCTCGAAATGATCTGGCAGGTTTTGTTAGGTTCAGTCAACAGTACGAGGTGCAAACCTGTTATCAGATTCACAGCGGTTCGTGTATTGGGTCAAACTGTGCCGGATTAATGCATCTTATCAAGGACTTTGATCCGCAATACGTTGGTGCGTATCCGGATTTTGGTCATTTGGCATTAGATGGTGAGGATTGGGACATGGGTTTCTCAATGATTAAAGACTATATTTCCGTTGTTGGAATCAAAGATGCTCTTTATCTCCGTCAACCTGAAGGTCAGACACCATCTTATATCCCATGTTTTGTGAAAGTTGGGGAAGGCTGCATCAACTGGCATCACAGTTTAAGGAAATTGCTCAAGCATAACTTTGATGGGCCTTTAACTGTTCACACGGAATACAAATTTGACGAATCAATTATTCGTCAAGTTGGATACGCAGATACTGCTCCTCCGAATTTAGAGCAATGGGCTAAAGAAGATGTAATCTATTTGCGACAAATTCTATCGGAGATGGTAAATTAGCCTACAATCCCGAGTTTCAAATATAGTATTATAACCTTATAATCGTTATTTTGAGGAATCCGGATGTCAAAAGAAAAAGAATTAGTAGAAGAAAAAGAGGGCGTTTCCCGCCGAGGCTTCCTCAAAGGAATTGGAAGTGGGGCGGTAGCTGCCGGCGTGGCTCCGGCTGTTCTGATTGGATCAGAAGAAACTTCACGGGCAGCCACCGCCGATGGAATTACCCAAACCACCGTCACTCTTAATATTAATGGTACGGCTCATCAGGTTGATATTGAACCGCGTACAACCCTCCTAACTGTCTTACGGGATGGTTTCGATATCAGTGGAAATCGCTTAGATCTCACTGGTGCTAAACCTATTTGTGATCGTGGTTCGTGTGGAGGTTGCACAGTGATTGTGGGAGGGAAGCCTATCTATTCTTGTATGATGCTTGCTGTTGATGTCGGGAGAAAAAAAATTACAACTGTTGAAGGGCTGGCAGGTCAAGATAACCTACATCCTGTTCAAGAAGCTTTTGTTGAGCATGATGCGTTGATGTGTGGATTCTGTACGCCTGGGTTTGTCGTTGCCGCTAAAGCATTTCTAGATCAGAACCCTACTCCGACCCATGAAGAAATACAAGAAGGATTATCTGGGAACGTTTGTCGTTGCGGTACTTATCCTTTTATCTTCGATGCTGTTAAAACTGCGTCCAAGAAAATTAGAAATTAGGGAGACAAGATAATGGCTGAATGGGGAGATCCCAAAGAATCTAGTTTAATTGGTAAATATGTTCAGCGTTTATCAGGTCCGAGTAAAGTTACAGGTAAAGCCAAGTATACCTATGATGTTAATCTACCAGGTATGCTTTATGGTCGAATTCTGCGATCTCATGTACCTCGTGGGGTATTAACCGCGATTAACTTGGAGGGGGCTCGATCTGTATCTGGTGTCAAAGCAGTTATTGCCTTAATCAAAGAGGGTGATCAAATTCGATACGAAGGCCAGGAGATTGCCGCTGTTGCCGCGGCAACGCCCGATATTGCTGAAGACGCAATTCGTGCCATTCAATTTGACTACGATGAGCTGGAGTTTGTGGTTGATCTGGAAGAAGCCAGACGAGATGATGCCCCCCAAATTCGTGATTGGGAAAAAAACCAGAGTAAACCACGAATTGATGACCGTGGAGACCTGGAAGCTGGCTTTGCCCAATCGGACGTAATTGTGGAAGCAACTTACAGTACCCAAGTTCAAACACATACTTGTCTTGAACCTCATGGTCATGTTGCCAAGTGGGATGGAGATCACTTAACTGTGTGGGCTTCAACGCAAGCGGTATTTGGAACACGTCGTGATTTTGCCAACCATTTCAAGATACCAGAAGATCAGGTTCGGGTTATAACGGAACATATGGGTGGTGGATTCGGCAGTAAATTTGGTCCTGGTGTCGAAGGCACAACAGTGGCAAGGTTGGCTAGGGAAGCTAAAGCGCCTGTAAAGTTAATGCTGACGCGTAAAGCGGAACATCTTGTGGCGGGTAATCGGCCTTCTATGATACAGCATGTTAAAGCTGGTGCTACCAAAGATGGTAAGCTGATGGCCTACGATCTCGTTGGCTACGGGTCAGCTGGGAATGGTGGTGGTGCAGGTTTCACCGGCCCTTATGTGTATAATATTCCTAACTACCGGACAGAAAAATCTTCAGTTGCGACTAATGCAGGTGGTGCTAGAGCTTTTCGTGCTCCAGGTCATCCGCAAGGCGCCTTTGCTATGGACTCGTTAATGGACGAAATAGCGGAAAAACTTGGTATCGATCCGCTGGAGATTCGTCAGAAGAATGATGACAATCAGATCCGGCAGGATGAATATGTGCTGGGTGCTAAGGAGATCGGTTGGCATCGGCGTCGCAAAATTTCTGGATCTGACAAAGGTATCAAGAAACGCGGAATTGGTATGGGCAGCGGTCAGTGGGGTGGTGGTGGAGGTAAAGGCACCAAAGCCCGTGTGAGCATTCACGCAGACGGTACTGTTGAGGCTGTTACTGGTACACAGGACCTTGGAACTGGAATCCGAACTGTGATCGCAATTATTGTGGCCGATGAACTCGGGTTACAACCGCACCATATTTCCGTTAAGATTGGTGATACCGCACCCGGGTTGCCTTCAGGCGGAAGTGGAGGGAGCCAAACTACAGCTTCTGTCGCTCCAGTGATTAAAACAGCCGTTGTTACAGCCAAGAGCAGTTTTTTTGAATACCTTGCTGAACAGATTGGTCAATCTCCTCAAGATCTTGTGACCAAAGATGGGAAAGTTTTGACCAAATCAGGTGAGGAAATGAGTTGGCAGCAGGCCACTGCCCATTTGGGCATGGATACAATTACCGAGGAGGGGCACTGGGCAGAAGACCTTCGGGAAGGTGGGGCGGCCGGTACACAATTCGCTGAAGTTGAAGTTGACACGGAAACGGGTCATGTCACGGTAATAAAAATTGTGGCTGTTCAAGACTGCGGTCTGATCCTAAATCGGCTTACCACCGAAAGTCAAATCAATGGTGGCGTTGTGGGTGGATTAAATTACGCGCTTCTTGAAAATCGTATTATGGATCCGCAAACAGGTCGGATGATAAATTCAAATCTAATTGATTATAAGATTGCAGGGCCAACTGAAATTCCAGAAATTAAAGCCATTGCGTTTGATACGGATCAGAAAGTTACTGGTATTGGTGAACCCGCTACAATTCCGACCGCAGGCGCCATTGCCAATGCAGTTTACAACGCGATTGGGGTTCGGATTAGATCTCTACCCATCACTCCCGATAAAATCCTAACAAAACTTTCTGAGAAAGGTAAAGCATAATTATGGAAAAATTTAGTTATGTGAATGCAAAAAGCGTCAATCAGGTTCCCGTGTTACTAGATGACAGTTGGGAAAACACCAAGGTTATTGCTGGTGGGACGGATTTAGTCGGTGAAATGAAGGATTATATTGAGACACCGAAAAAATTAGTTAATCTCAAAACCATTCCTGACTTAGACAAAATTGAAGTTAAGGCATCAGGAGTTACGATTGGTGCTCTGGTAACACTTTCGGAACTTGTCGGTCATCCAGAGGTCCAAGAAAATTACGGGGTTCTGGCTCAAGCGGCAGCCGCTGTGGCCACACCGCAAATTCGAAATGTCGGTACCGTTGGTGGAAACTTATGCCAACGGCCACGTTGTTGGTATTACCGTGATCCGGACACAATCTGCCTAAAAAAGGGTGGCGATACATGTTACGCACTTTCCGGTTTAAATAAATATCACGCTATCTTTGGTGGAGGCCCAGTTTATATTGTTCATCCATCAGACGTGGCACCGGCTTTGGTGTCTCTCGGAGCCTCAGTAACCATCCGGGGGGGCAATGGGGATCGGACGATTCTGCTAGAGGAGTTTTTTGTTTTACCAGATGTTAATCCACAGCGCGAAAATGTTCTTGAACCGAATGAAATCATCACCCAGATTCATATTCCCAAACCACAGTCTGGTGCTAGAAGTTTATATATCAAGATTCGAGAAAAGGGATCATTCGATTTTGCTTTAGTCAGTGTCGCCGCCGTTTTTGAAATCAACGGTCAAAAGTGCCAGAATGCAAGTATTGTTCTGGGTGGAGTTGCTCCGATTCCGTGGCGATCAAAGGGAGCTGAAGCGGAATTAAAAGGCCAGACAATTATAGAAGCAACGGCTAAAGCGGCTGGACGGGTTGCGATTAAAGATGCTGATCCTTTAAGCGATAATGCCTATAAAGTTCAATTGACTGAAAATATCATCTATCGTGCTGCTATGACGGTCATTGCTTGAGAGGACTTAACAAAAAAATGGAAGACAAGAAATTATTATCTCTTCACCATCCGGTTTGCCAAAATCTTCGTACAAAAGCAATATATATTCCGGATGGAAGTTTGAGAAACCTAATTGAGACCAATCCTGATTCATACTACTGGTGTAACTGTACTATGACAGCTGTTGGTCCAGATGATGATTTTGTTTCACCAGATGGTTGCAGAAAATCACGTCACTGCTTTGAAGGGATTGGCGGTGGGATTTTCGCTGAGATCGACCTGACTAGAAATAAAAAGTCTTAAGTTAAATTTTCTTAATACACAAATGGTTCAGGATCAGTTTAAAGTGTAAATTGTATTACCAACCTAAATAAAAGAGGCAGCAACAATGATAAAAAGTCGAGCTATTTCCATATTTATTTTATTCTTAATTGCTGGTTTGTTTACTGTAGTTATAGGTAATGATGCTATTACTGGCGAATATCTCGAAGCAAGATCGGTAGATGTTTATGTTGGTGCATGTCACTTTGGGTCGGAATATGTCGAGGGTGGGAAAGAAGCGACTGTGGTGTGGAACATTAACCAAGGAATGTGGAAAGGTGTTTCACTGCGAGGATTGACTGTTGTCGCAGTTGTTAGCGCTCAGAAAAATCTCGATATAGACTCGAAAACCCGACGAAGTGTCCTTTATGTTAGTAGCAGGGCAAATCAACTTCAGCAGGAAATGCTCATTGATTTGATCAAACAAAACTACATGAAAACGCTGGGTCAGTTAGTTGAAACTAAAGTGACTACAATCAATTTCCAAAAAAGTGGCATTGTTTATGACGTCGCAATCGAAAAAGTATTATCGTTATCAGCTACAAAGTTCCCCTGTCATAACTGCACACAACCGCATCAAATTTGGTACTCACCTCTGTCAGAAATTAGCAACACCGCTATTGGTAAATCAACGATTTACAGTTATCAGGATAAATCACTGTCTGTTAAGTGGGAAATTGGTCAATCAATTAACAATATCTTTGTCGGTCAGTTTTCAATTTAGCTTTTAGTCATCAGATTTGCTTTAACGTGTTGGTAAGTGATCCCCGTCGGGGCTTGGGAGTAGTTGCCAGTATCTATCGGGATCGGAACCTCGGCAGATGATACCTTCCGCCCGCTTAGCATCTCGACCTCGCACATCTGGCGGATTATAACGCATGGTTAACCCACAGCGACGCCGGTCAGACATATTGGGTTCCGACCCGTGTAACAAAAGGTCGGAATGTATTGAAATCTGACCTGCCTTCATGACTACAGAAACCGGTTTTCCGTAGTCTTCTGAATTGTGTACTGATTGACCCAATACACTATTTTCTTCTGGTTTACTATGTTCAAAAGGGATCTGGCCATGTAAATGCGACCCGGGGATGAATTGCATGGGTGCGTTATCTTTGTTCACGTCATCAATGGCCAACCAGACAGTAATGACTTTGCTTGGTGTTAATGGCCAATATGACGCATCCTGATGCCAGTTGACCCTTTTTCCATCGGACGGTTCTTTACTAAAATAGTGGGTCATAGTGCAGATGAGGTTTTCTCCTAACAGATCGGTCATATAGTCTAATATGCGATCCTCGTAACAGAGATCATAAATACCGCGACAGTGCCGATGCCACCCATTAATTGAATAGCTATTGTGGCCTGCCTGAACTGCTTTTTTCATTAGTTGATCAAAATATTTCCGGTTTTTTTTCGCTTCTTCCGGAGTGAAAACGTCGAGTGGGAAAAGGTACCCTTTCTCGTTGAAATGCTGAATTTGTGCTGTTGTTAATTTCTTGGGATTCTGACTTCCGACAGGAAAAAAGCTGAGTTCTCTTTCCATATCGGGCAAGGCGTTTGTAATTGGCATTAAAGATCCTTTCTGCTCATACAGTCTTAATCTATAGTTAGATCAAGAACGTTTTACTTTGAAATCTACTCTGTATTAAAGTGATTTACACCTCTTAATAGGAGGTTTTCAGCTAAAATTTCCCCTTTTGAATTCTGTGTTCCCACCGGCATGTAATGAATAACCATGGCCCGGCGATCACGACTGGAATTATTGGGATTGGTCTGATGTAAAGTTAAACAATGATGAACCATTCCATGTCCAGCTAACAAAGGCACTGGCACTGCCTGGCTATCGTCAATGTTGGCCATTAATAGCGCTGGCCGCTCTTTTCCTTCTGATTTGGCTTGCGTGTGGTCTAATCCGCCTTCGGCGTAACTCTTTGGAATAACATTCATACAGCCATTGTCTTCATCTGCATCGTCTAGGGCAATCCAAATGCTAACTAAATTTGGAGGTGAGCAGCGCCAATAACCGTTGTCTTGATGCCACGGGACTTCTCCTCCAATATGTGCTGGTTTATATAATGATTGATCATGGAAGAGTTGAATGTTTTTTCCGATCAGACTTTCAGCAATGTCTAACAATGGTTGGTGGAACAGCAGTTTATAGAACTGTTCATTTTTTTGCCACATTTCCATGATTTGTAGCATTTCTGTCGGCCTTTGTGATGTTGCACCTTCTGTAACTGCGAGGTTGCGCAATCCTTGACCATCGTTATTCTGATGTTCAACAAAAACTTGGTCATATTGTTGCCGTAAAATTTCTAAATGACCGTTTCCTATCAGTTGGTGGTCAATTTTAAGATAGCCCTGACATTGAAATTCTTCAACTGCTTCCTTTGACAAATGCACAGTAGCTCAATTCTCCATTTTATTAGTGGCCCCAAAAATAACATGGATTACTGAATCAATCAAGAGTTTTCAAATTTAGGCACATAATGATATTAATTTTAGTAATAAGTATCAGTCAAAGGGAGAAAAATAATCTACTGAATTTCAGAACCTGTTTGAAAGAAACTAGAAATCGGGTCAATGAAAATTGAATTGTAGTAATATAAGTCATGTTTTCTGAGTTTAGAATTGACGCTTTCAGAATTCATGCTAAATCGTCGGTACCATGCAACCCCAGCAAAGGTTTGCTCCACAATTCACTATTTAGCTAATACTTGGAAGCCTTTACCTTCGGGTTGAATGGTTATTTTAAACTGGTATTGGAACTGGTTCCACACACTAAGTTTAAAAATCATCTTGGTAACTGCTCTCAGCCCACAAGCGTTGGATGGCAGCACGCGAGCAGCCAACTGGCCCTAATAGTTTGTAGGCTGCTTGATTATTGGTCTCCTTAACATCGTTGTTTGGACACCAAGTGGAATTTCCATGGTGTTCGTCACGATATAGCTTTTGTGAGCTTTAATCTTTTTGTAACCATAAGTTCCTCGATTCTCAGGCAGAGTTTTGGAATTGACCGATTGGTTGTCAATAATAGCTAAATCGGTGCGTAGTTGTCGAACCATTTGGTGTCAGGCACTATGAATCAGAACCCATTTTCCTTCTTGGCGTTATTTGCGCTAATGACATTAGGTAGTTTGCTAGGGAATCCTTAGCTAGCATGCGACATTGACAACGAATGGTAACCAGATAGCATATTGTCTTGATAATCAGTTATTTCTATTGGTGTAACTAGGATCTGTGTGGATCAGGATTTGGTAGATAGGGCTAGAGGCGTTGCCATTGTTGATCTCTCAAATCGGTGTTATAATTCTTTTGTCCCATTGTTGACTTAGGCTTTTTAAGTCCACGGGTGTTTTATGGGCCTTTTTTGCTATTTCAAACCCTTCTTTTTCCCAAATGGGTTCTTAAAAAGAATTCCGTAATTGTTTTTGTCACCTGCTATTATGCATGCCGTTTTAGATATCTGTATTTATGTTTATTTTAAGAATGTGGTTTAATTAAAGGACGTCACCATATGGAGTATCTAAGAAGTTACTTTGTTTTGTGCATTATACTATTTTGTCTTTTTTTGGTTGCTTTTAATGCCAGTAGTCAAAACCAAAGGCAAAATCCCTCTGTCGAAATCAACGAAGCGACAACCCAAAATATCACAGGTAATGGTGCCGGGGAATTTGTTGCTCCCATTGGTATTGGTGCTGGAATACCTATCAAAATCGTTTTTGATACCATTGACATAACTACAACTGTTTCCATCGATGAAGTTGATGTGAATGAGTCATTTAAATCCAATCGTGGCAAGATCCAAGGTGGTCCTTTTACTTTCAAACTTCCGCCGGGAAGATATAGCGTGAAGGAGACCTATATTGGAAAAGTAAAAAGCTCTACCCAATTGATTGGTTCACCAACTATCCTTTTAGATCCGATCACAATCACGCGGAACCTGAGTGTGGACACTCCAACATTCTATACGTTATCAGTTGACAGCAAAGTCGAAAACCTTGAGGGAGAAGTTATCGGCGATTTTGTCGGAAAAGTTCGTATTCAGGGACTGCTAGGTACTGGAGTCAGTATCACCATAATTAGTACTAGGGCGATTCGTCCGAGAGAAATAATCCGGTATCGCGCTGAAGTCTCTGCGTGGCTCACGTCAGAGACCATGATTTCCAAACGGGGTGGTTCAGTGTTAGTTGGAGATGTCAATGATGATGGTAATGTCGACATACTTGATTTGGTAACAGTTGCCAGTCAATTTGGTCAGAATGGTGAGAATTTATCAGGAGATGTCACTGGTGATAATCAGGTCAATATCTTTGATTTAGTGATGGTCGCCAGTCATTTTGGTGGTACATTGGTAGCGCCTGCACCACTAGCTAAGGAACTGGTTCTCTCCGATCAGCAGAATCGGAATATTCAATCCTCTATAATAGAGTTAAGGGGGAAACTAAGTCGCTCGATAATAGAGGAACGGGTACTAAACTTATTAAAAGCTGTTCTTCCTGATAGCTTTCCGGTACATACAAAATTGCTACAGAACTATCCTAATCCTTTTAATCCTGAAACTTGGATGCCATTTGTCCTGAATCATGATTCCGAAGTTAAGCTAACTATCTACGATATGAAAGGGAATCCTATTAGAAGTATAAGCGTAGGTTATGTTGATGTAGGCAGTTATGTTAGCCAATCAGAGGCTATCTATTGGGATGGCAAGGCTGATACTGGTGAAAAAGTAGCCAGCGGAACATATTTCTATACTTTGAAAACGGATAGATCCGTATTTACGCAAAAAATGATTATCCTAAAGTAGTCCGATTGTACAGGAATTAAGTTTTTT
>Ga0066843_10000142_pt1 | contig 21496 bp, 20 predicted proteins | sample ETNtaG_15_FD_66663 | JGI IMG/M metagenome (GOLD analysis project Ga0066843, IMG submission 66663) | Marine microbial and viral communities from oxygen minimum zone, Eastern Pacific Ocean - ETNP201302PF89A | ecosystem: Environmental > Aquatic > Marine > Oceanic | place: Pacific Ocean: Eastern... | reverse complement strand
GAATGGATCAGGTATCAGTGAAATGTACCTCCGTTCCAGAGGAGGCCGTTTAGAAGCCAGTATCCATTCCCCTAATGCATTGAGGCATGGAGAAACATGGGTTTATCTAGTTAAAGTTGGGAAAAAGTGGCTAATCAATAAATTGGAATCAATTGAAACACGAAACCTTGGTGTCCATAAAAAGATTGAAATCCATGCAAAGGCGCAGTTAGACGGCATTGGATACTTTGATAACAAAAAACATCAGGTTAAACTTTAACGATTTATGTTTTAGAGAGTCTTAATCGATCGCCCCTTAACTGCACAATGCTGTGCAATGCACAGCATTGTGCAGTATTAAACAGTTATAACAATGTTGTACAGTTGTGTTTACTGATTCAACTTCAGTAGCTATATGCCAGAATTTGAGATTTCATATGAAGTTGGCATGTTAATTGCCAATTACAAACCAAGAATACTTGATCTAAAAGCTTAATGATGGAGGGTATAAACTAAAATGAGTTTAAAGAGATCCGGAAGTGCCTTTGTTATCTCCGCAGCATTGCATGGGTTCGCAGTGTTGCTATTAGGGATTTATTTGATTACACAAACGCAAACTTTCAAAAATCTCATTAGTGCAGAAGTTCTTGAAGTGAAAGAACCTCCTAAACCTAAAGTCCGTAAACCAATCATCAAACCTATTGTCAAGCCGACAATTCCAACTGAGAACACTGTTGTCGTCGAACAAGTTCAAGTTCAGCCAAGGGTCACAACAGCAGCTGTTCAACGTCCAACTACCGTTCAAACACAAACTGTGTTGGAATTCTCACAACGTGTCGTGAAGATTGACGCCCCAATCAACCCGAATGTGCCGCGTGTTGTAACAAATACACCCACGCCACAAGTTATCACGCATACTAATCTCCCTGTCACAGATGCTCCAGGAGCCTTAGCCTTTTCTGGCCCTGTTGCTTCAGCGCCACCAGGTGGCAAGCCAGGCGGAATTGCTAGAGGTATCGTTGGGGCTGTGCAGGTCAAGGGCATTTCGGTTAGAGCCCCTGGGCTAGCAATGGTCAAAGAAGTTGGTGCAGTAAGAGACGTATTAGGGGACGTTGTTGAAAACATAACTCTCGGTAACGTCGAAGTTCCACCGCTAGAACGAGGTGAACCAGGTGGGCGTGTCATAGGTAAAGGCCGTGATATTCGTGGGGTTGTTCGTTTTACTCGTATACGTCATAGTCTATCCGACTGGTGGGCAGATGCTTCGTCGCTCAATGCCCTAGTTAAATGGCTCAATGAGCGGACGAAAATCAAAGCCGATATGAATGTCGAGGGTGGCGCGATAAAACTAACAGATGCAAATTTGATGAAATGTCCCATCACCTTCCTAACAGGACACGACCCCTCACTCGTACGTTCCCGAAACCTTCTGGGGCGTCAGTACGGTGGGGGAAAAATGGACAGTCGGTTCTCTGAAACTGAAGCCGCCGCATTGCGTAAATACCTTGTTGAAAGAGGTGGGATGTTCTCTTTTGATGATTGCGGTGTGAATGCACCCGCGCAGGCGATGATCCGGTTGTTTTTGGCTCAAATGCGGTACGTGATGCCAGAATATCAGGTTGAGCGTATTCCAAATGACCATGAAGTCTACAAGAATTTTTATGAAATGGGTGGTCCTCCAGTTGGATTTGATATCTTCTGGTGGGGGACTAAACCGCCAAAGCGTAACTACGTTGAAGGTGTATCGGTTGGTGAGAAGCTTTCCGTACTAATTGGCCGCCGTGACTATATGTGTGCTATGGAATCGGTTAGTTTACCAACCAGGTCCGTCCACTACTCACCGGGTGTGTATCGTTTCTTTACTAATATCGTTGTTTATTCTTTAACACACGGCGATATTTCAGATTACCAAAATTACATTCCGGAAGATTACCTTGCTAAAAGGTCGTTGCCGACTTCAGCTCCAGAAGCAGCTAAAATCAGCGCGACAGGCCAATAACAAGCAATTTCAATAGTATTAAAAGGGTAGCTGTATACAGCACAGCTACCCTTTTTTTATGCCATATTTTTGCTGGATCTTTGTCCCAGTATATAACTTGCACTGAATCAGGTTACAGGATACAATCTAAATCTACAAAATTAATGATCACAGCAAAGGAAATTTTGAAAGATGACTACAGCTGAAATCAAAGAAATGGCAACCAAATACATCATGAACACATATGGTGATCGCACACTAGCTCTAGTCCGCGGAGCAGGCCCTTATGTTTGGGATGCAGAAGGAAATAAACACTTGGACTTCTTAAGTGGGATTGCAGTAAACGGCTTAGGTCATTGCCACCCCAAGGTTGTTGAAGCTATACATAAGCAAGCAGAAAAGCTAATGCATGTTTCGAACCTTTACTATATCGAACCTCAAGCTAAATTAGCCAAACTAATGATAGATAATGGCGAACTTGATCAGTGTTTTTTCTGTAACAGTGGCGCTGAAGCAAATGAATCAGCCATAAAAATAGCCCGAAAATATGCGGTAGACAATGGCAAATCCAACGCTTACGAGATTATCACTATGCATAACTCATTTCACGGTCGAACAATGGCTACTATTACAGCTACTGGACAAACAAAATACCATAAAGGTTTCGAACCAATGTTGCCTGGATTCAGTTATGTCCCATTTGATGATCTTGACGCAGTTGCACAAACAATTACCTCGCAGACCTGTGCTATCCTAGTTGAACTAATCCAATCAGAAGGTGGAGTAAATGTCCCAAGTGAAGGTTATTTGGAGGGTTTACGAGAGATATGCGATCAACATGACCTTTTACTTATTTTCGATGAAGTACAAACATCCCCCGGCCGGCTAGGTGCATTTTTTGGTTACCAGACCTACGGTGTTGTTCCGGACGTTTTAACAATGGCAAAATCCCTTGGAGGGGGAACTCCAATTGGCGCGATGTTAGCCAAAAAGGCAGTCGCAGAGAGCTTCGTCCCAGGCACCCACGCAGCCACTTTTGGCGGTAACCCACTCGTTACAGCAGCAGCCTTAGCAACCCTTGAAACAATAATTGAAGAGGATCTATTCAAGAATGTCATATCGGTTGGGAATTATCTTGAAGAAAAATTCATGCACCTTCAAAAATTGGTTCCACTAAAGGAAATTCGTGGCAGAGGACTGTTACGAGGAGTCGTTTTTGAGATTGATGCGAAGCCAATTGCCGAAAAATGTATTGAGAACGGTTTGATAACCATTTGTACCAATGATTATGTGCTCCGATTCATGCCTCCACTTAATATTACGACGGATCATGTTGATGAGGCATATGATATTGTCGAAAAGTCAATTGCTGAAGTCGCTTAAGCCTGTGGACACTTGGCAATTATTTTGCCAACTCCCAAGTGTAGTTACAAAACTTCCTCCTAAGAAATGTTAAGAGACTCACCTCTCAAAAAGTTTTCCAGACCTTTCCTATTTTGCTCTAAATATGGTCATCTACTTTTAGTGTTACAATTCGCACTAGCATGTAGTAGCGGCCGCGAAACAAGTCTTCAACTCTCTCCGGCAGAAGCAGACACCCTTGACCCTGTCTTAGCCGATTTGCGTTTGAGCTATGATCTAACTTCCTCACTTAAGATGCAAATGAAAGTTGTCATCGAAGAAAAAGGAAAATCTGAAGAAGTTCGTGAGATTCTGTGGTACAAAAGGTCAGACACGGATGGTGACCTACTCCATATTCAAACTATGGGGGTTTTTAACGAACCCCGGATTATTGCCATCGCCGCTCGCGGGCAATTCCTTCTTTACTTCATCAACGAACAAGAAGCAATTTTAGAATCCCTCGAAGATAGTGTTTTGCGTGCTATCTTTGGAATTGATTTACGTGTTTCCGACGTGCGGAGTGCTATATTTGCCAATCCATTTCTTGACGGCAGGTTAGATTATCTTTCCCTATCAAAATCAGGTAGGAAATTGCTGGTCAAACGCAGGGGTGAGGAAACCGGGTACATCGAAGAAATCACGATTCTGCTACAAGAAACTGACCCAACCATAAGAAAATGGATTATCATAGACCAAGACGGCACCACAATCCAAGAAACGAAATTCTCCGACTATCGAAGCGTTGGAGGAATTCTTCGGCCGTTTCAGGTCGAAATTGCACGCCCACTTGATCAAACAAGAGTGTTTTTGAAATCGATCAAACCAGAAATAAACACTGAAATTAGCGATCAGAAATTCAGCTTTAGCTTTCTACCAAAAAATACCAAGTTCGGTAAAACCAGGTCAGGTCATATGAAGTGAGAAATGGTATGTTGTGTCATCGCGTCAGGATTCAAACTCCAACTCATCCCATGATTTCCGTCTTCCCAATTAACACTATGTTTTTCAGATCGATTAACTATACGACGATGATTCAGCACAAAGTTTAGACTGGCTACTCAAATCAACTTCCCAATCGTTGATCTGTATCAAAAAAATACAAAGGCCCTACTTTTCCCCAAACTTCTGAAAAATGTTCAATAGAATTCCGGTAAACACTCTCCCAAAACCCAGGGTATCCAGTCGTAGAGTAGTAAATTGGATCAAAATGGTTTGTATAAAAGTCAACTAGTATATTCGGGACTTCCAGTACCTCCACCACCCCCTGCCAGCAATACAAATACAAACAAAGGTAACCAACCATTTAACAATCAAAAATTAGAATGACCATATCGCGACAATAGTAGAAAAGATCCTAAAAAGTCTGGGTCCTCTGTCCGATAATTCTATCTCCACAATTCAAACCGCAAAAATGCATTCCCATCAAAAAATACAAATTAACATTCGAGTGTAGGTACGTGAAAACTATTTGCATCCTCAAGAACCTTCATCAAATAACTCTCATCAAACCCATGCTCTTCGTAACCACACTGAATATGTTCAATACAATCACATTCTACATCTAAACCTGTAACCAATTTTTCAGGGTGGGCAATATATGCTTGCACAATACTCGTATGATCGTACTGAGCATGGAACGGTATACTCAGTCTCAAGTAATTATTGGGTATTCCTCTCCATTTATCTAAGGTAGCAGTCTGATCCAGTGTAAGCTGATAGGCAACGGCGGGACACTTTTCTCCTGCTCCTGCGTAAAAGATGTTAGCATAAACTACCTGCTTTCCAGTGACTTGAAATGTGAGCCTGAAGCCGTCAATGTATCCTCTTTTGCTAGCTTTTACCTCACCAATTCTTTTGGCCAAAAAACCTGTGCTGATATCAGATCCATATGCTAAGACCCATTGATCCTCAGTTTCTCTTTCAAGTCTAAACCTGCGGTAATCACCATTAATAATTAAGTTCCTATTTTTAATACCATGGTTGTAAAAATAACAAAATGCTTGTACGCTTCCCCCACTTATCCTTTGAATTCCCACTTCTCGACGTAAGTAAAGAGAGTCATTTTCCTCACAGATTTTGTACCCTTCTAACTTATCTAATAAATCCAGAGTAACCCTAGTTATTTCGTATAACTCACCAATAACCAAACCTCTTCCAACCTTTATGCCAGGATAGTCCCCTAGATCAAAAAGCTGTGCTTGAAAAACTGCGGGACCTAAGTACTGACTATCGCTTAGGACAAATTCTCTTTCCATCCCTTTTAGCAATGTTCCATAAACGAAAAGTAACATGATCCAATTATCCTTAGAGAGCTAAGGGGCCGATTTTCATGAAATGCAATTTTCTGCGGAAGACCAATAATGCGGGGGAGCTCTTTTGAATCAAGCTATATTACGCATGTTTCCCTTGATTCTGGCTTGATTGATATAAAAGGGGTACTAAACGTCGGGTAAACATCACATTCAGAAACTATTACCCATAACTACATATTTTCCGAGACAATAGCTTTACTTTAAATAACATGGTTTTTTTAATATTGAGTTCAATCGCCGTGCCCTCAGTTTCTAGAATCGTTTTCATTAAAACCCATTCGGTTATGCCACTATGATATTTTATTTGCTAGTGCTATTAGTGCTATAGCTATACCAAGTAACGCAATGTCTTATACCTATGATTAATTAAGACCGTCATCCAATCTACTTATACTTCTATTAAACTCTTATCAGTAATTTAAGACATTTTTTCACTTATTGGTAAAGAAAAATGCTAGGCATCCATGACAACTTTCCGCAAGCCATCGCCGTTTTCTTTCCACCAACTATAGAGAATCGAAATATCAGTTCCAATACAGAAGTGCTTGACTCCCATATCAAGATAACGCTTGGCTTGTTCCGCACTGCCAATTTCAGCTCTGGGTGCAACCCCCATCTTTAACGCAGTTTCAAAGACTCTTCGTTCAGCAGCTTGAATTTCATCAGATCCTCTTTGTCCCGCTTTGCCGATGCTCATGGAGTAGTCAGAACCACCCCATTGGATCATATCAACACCATCTACAGATAAAACCTCTTCTAAGTTATTAACAGTTCCTTCTTTTTCAATCATGATTACAACCACGATATCACGTAGGGCTTGCACATATTCGGCCCCTCCACCATATCCCATATAACAAAAGCGCCTCGTAGCCACTCCGTAGGATCCCCCATCTTCAGGTGTGTCTGCACGGCAAATGCGTACGCATTCTTTCACATCGTCAGCTGACCTGCAATCGGCAAACAAAACACTCTGAAAACCAGAACCGATAGCGCGCTGGGCAATAAAGCCTCGTGGTTCTTGATCTACTTTAATCATGCTTGACATATTATAAAGCTCTGCCGCCCGGCATAGATTATCTAAGTCATGAAGGTCAAATGGACCATATTCCGCCACAAACTCGACATAATCGTAAACTCCTGTATGACCAATTGCTTCCACTATAGAAGGCCAAGTAGTGTGAATATGAGTCCCTATGGATGGTTTCCCCCCATTAAGCAATTCGCGTAATTTATTCTTCCTCAAAATGCTCTCCTCTATACATATGAATTATTTCTTAATAATTAAATACATACCACAACAAACCAGAACAACACCAATAACATATTCTAGGCTAATAGGTTCCTTTAACAAAATGATACCTGCGAGGCTCACCAACAATACCCCCCCAAGTCGAATAGCAGGGACAGCAACCGACACCGGTGCATTCGCCCCAAAAGTGGTGTATAATCCTAATGTTACTCCACTGAATGAAATGCCAACTCCAATAGCCGCTAAAAAACCGGACATTTGAAAAAACTGAGGAATACCTTTGGTTCTTTCCAACAAAACCCAAGTTAAACCTGTTATAAATGTGCAACATCCATATAGAAGCACTGCCAAGCTATTTGAAAGTTTACCAGATGCTAATTTGACAAAGAAATCTGCTGAAGCTAGCGCTAATGAGGTCAGTAAAGCGTATTGAATCCAATGCATTTACACTGATCTCTCTTTTTTCATCGGAATGAACCTGGTGCTAGACCTACTTGTTTCCTGTAATCTACGACATCTATTGTAGCAACAAGGCTATGTTATTCCAAGTATTATTGTCGAATACAAATCGAATTATTGAAAGGAAACAGTGAAATTATATCCTTCCAACAACAAGTAAACATCAATCGATAAGAAGCTCTTTCCATGTTCAATTATTATCCTGGCTTAACTATGCCGTTTTGTCTAATCCAAGCAATTTTGGTAGAATATGAAAATGAGGTTAATTTAAGGAAAAATCTGCATGTCAAAAGATAAAAGAACATGGTGGCAATTTTCTAACAAAGCTGATTACCTTATTCTAGGTACCTATGTTGTTCTGTTTGTATTGGTCTTGAGAAAACACGAACCATGGGCAGATGAAGCACAAGCTTGGTTGATCGCCCGAGATTCAGGATTATTTGAGTTACTTTTCCAGCGTTTACGTTACGAAGGACATCCTGGCCTATGGTACTTGATCTTGATGATCCCAAGCAGGATTTTCCCCTACTATCCGACGATTCAAGTTATCTGTTTTTTGATCGCTGTTGCTGGTGTGTATGTTTTTGTACGTACTTCGCCATTTCCTATCATCCTTAAAATTCTGTTTCCGTTTACTTATTTCATATTTTATCAGTATGCTATTGTAGCTCGGAGTTATGTTCTTCTTCCCCTGTTAATTTTCATGATTGGCAGTATCTATCCACAAAAATCTGAACGGATTTATCTTTTTACCCTTCTGCTCTGTCTGCTGGCGTATACAAGTGTCTTTTCGGCACTCATCGCCATTTCTGTGATGTTCATTCATTTTCTTCACATCTTGAAATCATGGAAAGGACTTGAACCAGAAAACCGAAAACGACAAATCACCTCATTTGCCGTTTTTACACTTTTTCTGTTATTGATGGCGGTCCAACTATGGCAACCTCCCGATTCATCCTTTGCCAAAAACTATCATTTCGAGCCACACCGTATCAAATCGATGTTTTTGAAAGTGTTAGACGAGATTTTCTTTGAAATTCAGCCGTTATCATACTTGGCTCTAGCCATTTCATGCCTGTGGTTTTGGTCCCAGCGCGTGTTGCTATTGTACTTTCTATCATCGTTTTCAATCATTCTTTTGTTTGCCATCAAATATTACAATTCATGGCATCAAGGGATTCTTTTTCTGGCATGGATTCTACCGATGTGGATAAGCTTCCAAAAACCGGACACCAGAGAAAGAATCCCATGGACTTATTTCAATCGAATTGTAACCATAACTTTTACAGCTGTTTTTATCACACACATATATTGGGCGTATTCTTCCTCAATCTCAGATTACCACGGGAGTTATTCTGGAGGACAAGCTGTTGCAAATTACATTAAGGAAAAGGACCTTTCTAACACCAAGATCTACGCCACCAACTTTTGGTCAACATCTATTCTTCCATTTTTCAATAAGAACATTTTTGCTAATCATAACCAAGGTAAAAGGCCTGCTTTCTGGTTTTGGTCAGATAATAACAAACACAACAGAAACCATCTTCTCAATAATAATTTAGACTTAATTCTTGAGAAACAACCAGACTTGATCATCATCGGTAGGCCAACGGAACCATTGACCGAGATTAATGGTTATCAAACAATTGATTTATTTGAAAGTAACCTGTATTGGAAAAACCGCGTCAAAGAACAGAATCACTTTGCAGTATACCTAAAAACTGAATAGATTAAACTGTATTGATTTAGTTCATCTCATTCGTTTTGAAATTTAAAACCTTTATTTTGTAACGAGAAGATGTAACAGTCGGAACGATTATCAGCAGATGGCTAATTCCTTCAATTAATAGGTGCATTATAATCCTGAAAGTTCAAAGTAGCACCAAATCAATCAAAAAAACAGCATTTCCATTAGTTAAGATATCAGCATTGTAAAATCAGTTCTTCTGCAGTTGCCAAGCGTTTCGGACACAATACTCAATCAAAGTTACTGTTCAACTTTAAAAATAGGAGTTTACATATGAATACACCATGGCTAAATGATTGTAACGGTGCAATCTCACTCAGCTTTGATGACGGATCGCAGGCTCAACTTGACATCGCAATTCCAATTCTTGATGAGTTTGATTTACACGGTACTTTTTATATAAATCCACGTGATACTTCCAATCTTGATCCGTGGCGACAGGTTGGGCTCAATGGACATGAAATCGGCAATCACACAATTCAACATATTTGCACCCAGAACTTTGATTGGGGAACACAAAAAACTCTTGAGACATCAACGCTTGATGAAATTGAAGCTGATGTTGTAGCAGCAGAACAAAGACTCCAAGAATTATTGCCAGAGCAACCTAACCGAACCTTCTGCTATCCATGTTACCAGAATTATGTAGGCCAAGGTCTAAACCGACAAAGTTACGTACCCATGATTGCTAAACATTTCCCGGCCGCCCGTGGTACTGGAGAAACAGCCAATCATCCGTTATTTACAGACTTACATTATTTGACTTCATGGATTGTGGCGGGATGGATGAAAGGGGAGGATTTATGCGCAGCCGCGGAAACAGCTGACAGTCACCAACGATGGATTATCTTTGTTTTTCATGGGTTTCAAGATGGTTCAGCATCCGTTTGGAATCCAGCTGGCACGTACCACGCAGGAGATTTTTCAGGTAGTGAATTCCGAAAACTGTGCGAGTTCTTGGCAAATAATCGCCACCGATTATGGACCGACACAGTCCTAAATATTTCTCAAAGTGTCATCGATTGGAGGAGGTCACTTTAAAATTATTCTATAACCCAATTATAGTTACTACAGGTTGGTCTCTATTTTATCGGCGTAACAGTAAATTCAATTATGGAATCGACCAACCCGATGTTGGTTCAGCTCTCATTTGCTCAATAGCATACAACTCATCAATAGTAATTTCCCGTCCAAGTTTGGCAGAGAGCAACGCTCCACTCATGATTTCCATTACTTTTTGACCGTCTTCCCCACAACTGATTGGTTTTCTATCACTGATACACGCATCAAGAAAATTGCCAATCCGGCTTGCATTTGGCATGTCCGGCATATTCAATTGTTCTTCAACTATCTTTCCATCCTGCTCAACAAGCAGCGTATCCCCTCTGAAAGCACCTTTAGAACCAAAGATAAAAATGCCTTGAGAAAGACCTGACATATTTGTAGCCCATCCCTTTTCGAATGTGAAAGACATGCCACTTTCAAATCGAACGAATATAGACGCGTGTTCCTCAACATCGTAGATATCAACTTTGCTATCCCCAGGCATATCGATGCCACGAAAGGCAGTAGCACTGATAGTTACAGGTTGCGGATCACCCAAAAGATAAAGTGTCTTATCAATGTCATAGACACCTGTATCATACAGAGCACCACTACCCGCCTTAGCTGAATCAATAAACCATGGTGAACCGAGCATCATATCTACACCAGGCCGACCCCGAACACGGAAACTTGTCATACGTCCGTAATAAACATCGCCGATCTTTCCAGAAGTGACGTAATCGCGTATAGCGTAATTGGTTCCACCAAGGCGTGTCCCCCCACTCTGGTATCCTAGTTTGACATTTGCTTGGTTACATGAATCACACATAGCTTTGGCTTCCGTTGCGGTCATCGCCATTGGTTTTTCACAGTATACATGTTTCCCTGCCTGCGCAGCTGCAATGGTAGCTGGGGCATGAACAAACGGCGGAGTACAGATGCTAATCATATCCAGATTCGGAATCTTCAGCATTTCATCGTAATCACTAAAGATTTGAATCTGTTCCTCACTATATTGTTCAAGATACTCCTGCTGTGTTATCAACCATTTTTTTTCTTCAGATGCTTTTGCTCCTTCCATTTGTTCATCTAGTTGCTGAATACGTTTGGAAGACTCCAACATAATGCTCTCCGCTCTATTCTGTGCTTTCTCTTCCAAGACATCGCAAACTGCTAGGATTTTCACTCTGTCGGAAAAATCTAAATAGCCATTTACGTGAGAACCTGATATTGCTCCACAACCTATAATTCCAACGTTTAGTCTCTTTCCCATGTTTATTATCCTCTGCTAACCCCGAAAATATTCGATAAATGCGAAGTAGATTAAATTCGAAAATACTGAAGACTCGCGTCAGACGATTACAGGCCAATCTTTACTTTGATATCAAAAAACCGATGTATCATTCGTATCGCAATGCCTCTGTAGGTTGTAGACGCGAAGCCTTGATCGCCGGATAGAGTCCAAATGTAACACCGATTACGGTCGAAACCAAAAAAGCTGCTGCTGCTGCATTAATTGAAAACGATGCTGGCCATTGAGAATCTTTGATTAAAAACTTAGTTACTGCTAAAGCAGCTCCCAATGCCAGGCCACTACTGATAAGGATACCAATTGTTCCTCCAATAATGCTTAAAAGAACTGATTCAAGCAGAAACTGCAAACGAATGTCGAAGCCTTTGGCGCCAACGGCTTTACGCAAACCAATTTCGCGAGTCCTTTCGGTAACAGATACCAACATGATGTTCATGATACCAATCCCTCCGACAAACAGAGAAATCCCTGCCACACCAGCCAATAATAACTGGAGTATCTTGCTAACAGACCCAACCCGCTTAATTATTTCCTGAGCAATAAAAAAATCAAAATAGTCTTCCGATTTATGCAAGCGACGTAAAGCTACCTTAAGTTCAGCAACAGCTTGATCTACTAAATCTATGTCAACAGCTTGAATCCAAAAATGGAGGCCACTATTTTTTTTCCCAGTAAATCGTGTTTCCATAGCTGTAAGCGGTATCAAAACTCGGTTATCCCAGTTTTCAGTTGCCATTTTATTTCCCTTTTCAATCATGGTAGCAACAACGGTGAAACGTTGATCTGAAATTCGCAGAACTTCGCCTATAGGATCAACATCTCCGAAAACATCCTGGCGAACTTTGGAACCAATTGCACATACCATCCGGTTTTCGACCAGATCCTGATCTTCAAAAAAATATCCAGATTCAACAGGCCAATTACGCCCCTCGGAATACTTTGGTGTTACCCCTTCAACATCAACAGATTTATTCCGACCTCGATATAAGACAGTTTTTCCTCCTGACCCGATAATGCCTGAAATGTTTTTTATTGAAGGGCAAAAGCTGGAAATTGCAGAGATATCTTGATATTCTAACCGTTCGGTAGTTTTATTACGAACCCATTTCCCATCTTTGTCTTTAATCTCACCAGGACGATATAAAACAATTGTTGTAGCCCCACCAATGCGATCAAATTCTGCAATGACAAAGTGTTTCAACCCACCACCAACAGATACCATTGCCACAACAGCAGCAATACCGATAATAATACCGAGGACAGTGAGAAGGGACCGCAACTTGTTTCGTCGAAGAGCAGATAAGCTGACGCTTAACCCTTGTATAATACGCATTGGACATCCCTAAATCAGATTGTTCGCACTGGTTCTTGAGACGAAATGGACAATTAGAAGATTAGGTTAAAGGATTAATAATCCATAGTTATTAGAGTGACTTTTTTCTATCCTGACCTTGAAAAGGAGTATTCATCCCACTGACTCTATTTTGTCTCCCACTTAGGTTCAAATATATGTTGTCACAGGAAAAAGCATTTGCGCATCAGAGATAAACTTGTAACCAGCAATATCAGGTGTCGAGAAGGCTTGAAAGACAATCTTTGATTCGCAATATCAATTCAGCAAGATATTTCGAATCTACCGGAAGGTGGAATACTAACTAAGCGTGTACTTCAGGTCTCAGATGGGAACTATCGTGGATCCGGAGCGACTGGTATTCTCTCTCAGGAATAGAAACACAACGTAGGACCACTTCTTTCGGCTACTACCAACACCATAGCTTGGGCCGCATTTATACACAGACCACCGAAAGCCCAAGTTGGTTTTAGGTACTAAAACAGAACAAAGACTAACACGGAGGATTCAAATACAAATAACCTTCAAGCTAGAGAAATGGAACTATGGTATATCCGCCGCACAACGGAATCCATAGTTGGTGTCAGCGGACGTTGGCGAGCGATGACTACGACTAGAAATACGTAAGGCTTTGGTCTCATCTAGCCAAGACCCTCCACGTAAAACCAACCAACCATTTGGACTGGAATTCGGCCCTTTAGGATTCTTCGTGGGGGAACGACCATAGTAGCCGCCATCGTACCAATCAGCGCACCACTCTAATATATTCCCTGCCATATCATATAACCCATAACCATTGGGGTCGAAACTCCTCACCGGAGCCGTCTGGCTATCCCATTTGTCTTTTGGATTGTCCCACGGATCTTTGCCTCCCATACCAGCATAATTGGCGTAGTCGTGCGTAATTCTATCTCCCCACGGATATTGTTTACCAGGAAGTCCTCCTCGTGCAGCATACTCCCATTCCGCTTCTGTCGGCAACCGTTTCCCTGCCCATTTGCAATAAGCTACAGCATCATTCCAAGTAACATAAACCATAGGATGCTTATCACCTGGCGAATATTTTTCCACTTCATTCCACCGACTATATTTATGACCACTTTCATCTACAAATTTCCTGAATTGCTCCACTGTCACTTCTTGCGAGTCCATGTAAAAATCATCTAATTCCACTTTATGAACTGGTAGTTCGTTAGCTTCACCTTCATTGAGATGGTCTCCCATCTCAAAACTACCGGCAGGTATTAACATCATCCTAGCACCATCTTTCCGCCAAGTAATAACCTTCTTAGGACCTTCTTTTGGCTTTATGAGTTCATCTCCACCACAACCAAAAAAAACTAGCTCCAACAACATCAACACAATTACAGTTTTCCTAAACACAAAATTCACCATTATAATAAACCTTCAATTTAGATCATACATACAGATTAACACAAAAAAGGATTACTTCTCAAGCTTAGAGCCTAGGCAAGACCAAATCCAAGCTTGATTATTACTCTACGCAACCGACTTTCGACAATAACAGGTGTTTTTTACGACTAATTTTTTTAGGGAGAGAAATGATTTCAACTGCTCCAGATAAACTCAGAAAAGAGCAGAACATTGATATTTTAAATCCACCTAGTGTATGCGTCGTTATTTACGTCGACCTTTTCTGATCCTCAAATATCTTTGCCCACTCAGCTGATTGAATAAGTAAAGTATCTTGGGCAGATGTTCCGATATCGGATACCAAATTGGTTAATAACTCCGCTGTTATCTCCGGCTTTAGTAAGCCAGGCAACTGAGCCTTAATGGCCCCTTTTCTGGATTCTCCAGCTTTTTCTGCTATTTCACCAATTACGTTTAGTTTCAGAGTCGTTGCCATGTTCCCTGGCAGAATAACATGAACACGAATGTTTAACGGTTTGAGTTGTCCTACCAATGTCAGGCCAAAGCCGTGTACACCACCCTTGCTGGCAGCGTAGGCTACAGATGAACTCCCCCCAAGTACCCCAGCGCCGGATGCTATCATTAAAATTATGCCGCCGCTGGGTTGCTCCATTAGGCTAACAGCATGTTTTACACAGAGAAATGTGCCCTTTAAATTGACATCAATAACCCTGTCCCAATCAACAACTTCAAATTGGTCGACACGCGTGCTAGGACTTAACAGAATCCCCGCACAAGTGACTAAGACATCAAGTTTAGCAAATTTCTCTTTAACCACATCCATCATGTTGATGACATCATTCTCACTGGTAACATCTGTATGAACAAATTCAGCAGTTCCCTCTTTTGCCCCAATCAATTCTGCTGTTTTTTCTCCTTCAGAGATATTCGTATCAGCAACGATAACGTTGGCGCCTGACCTAGCATAACGTATTGCTGTAGCCCTACCTAGCCCTGAAGCGCCGCCTGTAATAATTGCAACTTTGTTTTTCAGTTCCATCTATCCTTCAGCTCTCAATATGCTAACTGATTCAACCCAGATAAATTGCAAATATTAAAAATCAAGGTTACATCCAATTGTTAATTTACATGAATCATGTTTCTTTATCAATAACTATCTGATCTCCAGCTTCGACAATCTTGAATACCTTTGAATCACCGTCTACCAATCCAAGTATGTTCACAGGACTATAGGCTTTAGGTTTATCACTAGTACTAACAGGTGTCTTGCCAAAAAAAACACACAGCGCACTGCCCGGTGGCCAATACGCCAGAGTTCCAACCTCAACCTCCTGCTGAGCATCTGAAACCTCTTTTAAGGAGACAGGAATTTCAAAGTAAATTTCATCTCCCCAAACGTTAACACTACCACTCAGCGGTAATGCTTCCCAAATTTTGTCAGCCGAAACCGAGCTGTTCAGTTCTGCTGAAACCGACAGGTTACTGATAGTAATTAAGATTTTTCTCATCATTTCACTTCCGGGTCGTAAACTTCTTGCTTCATTTTATGATAGATACATTTACTTGTACAGTGAAAGAGCACTATAAATTTCTTTGAGTTGAAACACAACATGGAATTTGCTACTATACTCAATTATTTGGAATTGGACACCTAAAGAATTGAGGAAAAATGATTATGCCAGAACAGAACAGTAAGGAAATTTATGTTTACGTGGGAACCTATACCAACAGTAACAACAACAAAGGCATCTACGTGTACCGTATCAACTCAGATTCCGGAGCTTTAGAGTTTGTTAGCACAACAGAGGGCATTGAAAACCCTTCTTTTCTGGACATTGATTCTCAGCGAAATCACCTCTACTCGGTCAACGAAGTCGGGGAATTTGCTGGTGAGGCCAGTGGTGCAGTGACAGCCTTCTCCATAGATTCAAAAACGGGGGAACTAACATATTTGAACCAACAATCTTCACAAGGAAAAGGACCCTGCCATCTTAGCGTCGATAAAACTGACCAATACGTTCTGGTTGCCAATTATGGTGGAGGCAGCGTTTCTATATTACCAATACAACAAAACGGACAAATAGGTGAAGCGACCGATTTTGTCCAACATCAAGGTTCTAGCATAAACCAAAATCGTCAACAGGAACCACATGCCCATTCCATTATGATAGATCCTAACAATAAATACGCTTTCGCTGCTGATCTTGGTGTGGATAAAATCTTGATCTATCAACTTGATTTAGCCGCAGGTAAGCTAATACCGAATGAACATCCTTGGGTTTCAATCACCCCTGGTGCTGGGCCGCGTCATTTTGCCTTTACTCCCAATGGAAAATATGCATATTTGATTAACGAACTAGATTCGACAATTACGGCCTTCACTTATGATACTTCACAAGGGAACCTTAACCAAATACAAACGGTCCCTACACTTCCCGATGACTTTGAAGATGTCAGTCACTGTGCCGATATACATGTCTCTCCATCAGGAAAATTTGTTTATGGATCTAACCGTGGGCATGATAGTCTGGTCATTTTCAAAATTGAGGACACTGGTCATCTATCGTATGTTGATCATCAATTAACGCTGGGACAAAATCCTCGTAATTTTGCCATTGACCCTACAGGAACTTTTTTATTAGCTGCCAACCAGTCGACCAATAACATCGTCACCTTTCGAATAGACCAACACACAGGAAAACTGACTTCAACAGGAAACATTGTCGAAGTTCCCATGCCTGTGTGCATAAAGATGATTTACCTGCCTTAATAAATCGAATCTGGATCATGGAATAATGGCCAATGAAAATTACAGAAGTGGAACAATTTGTTGTTGCCGTACCACATATCGAACCAATTCAGAAACATCGTCCTCAGGATTATACCGACCGACCGATTTCTATTATTAAAGTTCACACAGATGAAGGAATCTACGGATTAGGTGAAAGTGGTCGAGGGGGGCGGTTTGATGATGCGATCGAAAAATGGATCGGGTTGGATCCTATGACGTTAAAGTGGCAAGATCTCGGCGGGGGTTTCGGATCAGCTATATTTGACATTGTTGGCAAGGCCTTGGGTATACCCGCTCATAAGTTAATGGGTGCGCAACATTGGGAAGAAGTCCCCGTGGGTTACTGGTCATGCCCAATGGAACCGGAGGAATTTGCAGCAGAAGCAGAAAAGGGTGTCAAACTAGGGTTCAAAACACACAAACTGAAGGCCCGCCCTTGGAATATCGTGGAGACTGTCCGTTTGATGACAGAAGCTGCTGGTCCTGATTACGGTATCATAGTTGATCCGAATTTCACTTTTGAAACACCCGAAGAATCCATTCGATTAGCTCACGAATTGGAAAAATACAACATTGAAGCATTTGAAGATCCATTTTCATATGAGGAGTATGGTTGGGACAGTTACCGCCAATTCCGCCAACAGACTAACATCCCGTTAGCACCACATTTATATGATCCCAAAAAGATTCTAGAAGCTATTAAAGCAGACGCGGCTGATATGTTTAATACCGGAGGTGGTCCTAGCCATGCCTCTAACAACGCAGGTATTGCTGAGGCAGCTGGAATGCCAGTTTGGTTACAAGTAACCGGGCTAGGCCTCGGAGTTTCCGGTGCCTTTGCCACTCACGTTCATGCCGTAATTAAGAATGCAACTATACCAAGTGATTCTCTGCATTTTGTTCGAGAGAATGACTTAATCTATGGTGCTCTGACACCCAAAGACGGCTTTGTCAAAGTCCCAACAACCCCAGGGTTAGGAGTCGAATTGGACATGGGCGCGGTGGAAAAATATCGTGTCGACTAGTATGCAATGATCATCAAATAGAAAATGAACGCAACCATCGGTGTTTCAGCAGATTTTGATGTAGAATTCCAGATGAGCCAGCAAAACCGAATGAACCCAAAGTTAATACTATTAATAGCTTTCATACTGCTGTTTGAACACGGACTTATAGTTGGTTTCTGCAACGAATCGAATAAAATCTTATGGTTTGATTTCGCCTTGAACTTCTCTGGTGAATCGGTAAGTCTCATTTTGGATCAGAGAGTGGGGTACATTGATCAATCAGGAAGAATAATGATAGAACCTCAATTCAAAGGGGTAGGTAGTTTCTCGGACGGGTTGGCACCAATACGAATAAAAGGAAAGTGGGGATTTATTGATCAAACCAGTCAAACAGTGATAAAACCTAAGTTTGATGGGGTAGGTCGGTTTCTAGAAGACCTAGCCAGAATACGAATGAAAGGAAGATGGGGATACATCAACAAAACAGGGCAAGTAGTTATTAAACCTCAATTCGATCAAGCAAAGGCCTTTTCTCAGGATTTAGCTGTTGTTCAAGTACGTCAGAAATGGGGATACATCAATAAAACAGGGCAAGTAGTTATTAAACCTCAATTCGATCAGGCTAAACCCTTTTCTCAGGATTTAGCTGTTGTTCAAGTACGTCAGAAATGGGGATACATCAACAAAACAGGGCAAGTAGTTATTAAACCTCAATTCGATCAGGCTAAACCCTTTTCCCAGGATTTAGCCTGTATAGGTGTAGGCAAAAATGCAGATCTAAAATATGGATACATCGACAAAACGGGTCAGGTGGCTATTGCCCCCCAGTTTAGTAGCGCCAGATCATTTTCAGAAGGTCTTGCCTGTACAGGTATGGGCGAATATCCAGATACAAAATACGGTTACATTGATAGGACAAGCCAGATAGTCATCCACCCTCAATTTGATCATGGTCATAATTTTTCTGAAGGGTTTGCACTGGTAAAATCAGAAGGAAGATGGGGTGTTATTGATATAAACGGGACTTTTTTGAAGCATCCATAAACCCATTTTTGGCAAGAAGAATAGACAATACAGTTTGAGCATATCATGGAATTAGACAGATCTTTCCAAAGTTTTCACGTTTTTCCATTATCTGATGCGATCTGTAGGCATCTGCGAGTGGCAGGACAGAATCAATAATTGGTGTCAGCTTACCTTGATCAACCAGGTCTACAATAGCACGTAACTCAGTAATCGTACCGAGTGCAGACCCGAGAAGTGTAATCTGTTTCTGATACATTTTCCGGATGTTAATTTCTCCGATATTCCCAGTTGTCGCACCGCAGGTAACCAATCGACCGTTTTTCGCTAGACTAGCAATACTCTGATCCCATGTCGCAGCACCAACATGCTCAAAAACGACATCGACTCCACGTCCCTCGGTTAATTCCAACACAGCTTCCATAAAATCAGTTTCTTTATAGTTAATTGCAAAATCCGCGCCTGTTTTTTTTGCACGATCGAGTTTCTCATTGGTGCTACTGGCTGCGAAAACCCTAGCGCCATGTAGCTTCGCAATTTGCAAGCCTGCACTACCAACACCGCTACCTGTAGCAAGGATCAGTATATCATCGCCAGATTTAATCTCAGCACGCGTGACAAGCATGTGCCAAGCCGTAAGATACGCAATCGGAAGAGCAGCTGCGTTCGGATAGGAGAGTCGCTCTGAAATCCCAATCGCGTTCTGGGCTGGAGCCTTAACTAATTCCGCGTATCCGCCGTGCGTTTGGAACCCCAATAATTGCTGATAATCACAGAGATTTTCAGCACCGCTCAGGCAATCTCTGCATTTTTCACAAGGAATATTGGGTGATAATACAACACGATCTCCAATATCAACCGTATTGACTTTCAATCCAATCTCAATCACTTCTCCAGCGATATCTGACCCCAAAATATGCGGAAAAACTTGGATTTCAGGGCGATAGGATCTAGCATTTAGATCTAAACGGTTCACCGCACAAGCACCAACTTTAACCAAGATTTCATCAACATCAATCTCCGGGTCCGGATGGTCTTGATATACTAATTTATCAATTTCACCTTGTTCATAAAAGACAATCGCTTTCATGGGAGTTGCCCCCCATTTTCAAAGTAAACACACTGATCTGTTAGCGGACAAACCTCACACTTTGGTTTTCGAGCATCACAAACTTGACGACCAAAGGTGATAAGATTCATGTGAAAAGAATACGCTTTTCCTTCCGGACAGTTTGTTGACCAAAATTTGTGGGCTTGATCTGCAGTAGCTTTAGAGGAAATGAAACCAAACCGTTTACTAATTCTAAGGATATGAGTGTCAACTGGAAAGACCTCATGTCCACATGCAAAAGCGAGTGTGACATACGCAGTCTTAACACCTATACCTTTGTGTTGACAGAGCATCTGAGTTGCTTCTTCTGAATTCATATCCCGCAAAAACTCCAGATCGAGTTTTCCGGATTCGGCATAAAGCCACATTAGAAATTTTTTTATGGTCAGACTTTTCTGACTAGCTAGCCCTGCAATTCGAATTGCGCTGGCAATCTGACTAACATTCGCTTCAAGTACCTCCATCCAACTTGAAAACCTTTCAATCAAAACCTTGAAAGCTCTATCACGGTTAACATCATTAGTATTTTGAGATAAAATTGTCTCAATCAGGCAATCCAAGACAGTCCCGCTTTCACCCTGCCGATTGGGTAGGCCAAAAAGTTTTTCGAGTTCACCAGAGACATATGTTGCCTTCTGGATTTTGTTCAAAATCCACCTCTATTACGCATTCTTTAATGAATTTAATAATAACACTAAGTGGGGGGATAAACAATAACGTAGTCCTAGATAGCAAAATGGCCCTGGAATATCAAGATTCCAAGGCCATCTATACTTTAAGGTTTTTAGATTTATCTGAATCCCTGCTTGATCGTCCCCCATGTTGCGGTTAGCTTACCAGCAGAACCAACAGCAGTTCCAGCTTGACCAAGGACTTCCAAGGCACTAAACATTGGGTTGAGATCACCTTTCTTAGTGGCAGCATTTCCTTTCAACTCAACTTCCATCGAACCGTCTGTAACATCAATTTTCTTATATTCTTTGATATCGATTTCACCCTTCCCCGGCGTAACATACAGCTTTTCCACAATATCACCTTCAATGATAATATCGTAACCCCTGTTGTTAGGTGACCAGTGTTCCCGGACCATGTAGGTAACATTAAACAGACCATTTCCTGTTTTCAAATCATACTTTACCGTAGCTGGATTCGCAGCCCAGCTAACAGCACCAAACAGCTCATGATCATATCCTGCATCATCGGCTTTTTTCTTAGCTGCCGCAGTCAAGTCTTTAACCGAAGCCGCCGCTGTTTGTGGAACTAGCTTAACCCAACCTCCCCAGTCCTGCTTATCTTTCTGTGCACCATACCATTTTCTTCCTTTTCCGTCTTTATGG
>Ga0066843_10000129_pt1 | contig 22695 bp, 20 predicted proteins | sample ETNtaG_15_FD_66663 | JGI IMG/M metagenome (GOLD analysis project Ga0066843, IMG submission 66663) | Marine microbial and viral communities from oxygen minimum zone, Eastern Pacific Ocean - ETNP201302PF89A | ecosystem: Environmental > Aquatic > Marine > Oceanic | place: Pacific Ocean: Eastern... | reverse complement strand
ATCGTCTGAAAACATAACAAGAGACAGCAGACGAATCGTATTTTCCAAGATGACAGATTGTCTTTACACTTGGCGATCCTGAGTCTGAATTCCATCAGCAGTCCCAAAAATTACGCGATCAACCCGACCTACGAATAAACCATTCTCTACTACACCTGGAATTCCGTTAATTTCAACCTCAGTTTGGTTGGGATCGAAGATTTGATCAAAGTAGCAATCCAAAATGAAGTTACCATTGTCACTCAGAAACGTCTGATCGTTGACTTGACGCAAAACTGATTTTTGACAAATTCGGTTAAGCGCTATCTGAGTGGATTCCCAACCGAACTGGACAACTTCAACCGGCAAGGGTGATTTTGTTCCCAAGTAATCAACAACTTTGCTATCATCAGCAACAATAATCAGGCAATTTGAAGCGTGGGCGATAATTTTCTCCCGAACTAGGGCTCCGCCCAAACCTTTGATCAAATTAAGATTTGGATCGACTTCATCCGCCCCGTCAATCGTAAGATCGATGACCGGGTTTTCCGTTACTGTCGATAGTTGAATTCTTTGTTCTCTAGCAATCTGACTGGTTTGTTCCGAAGTTGGAATACCAATAATCTCAAGACCTAATCTAACCATTTGACCTAGTTTCAACAAAGCATAGTAAATTGTTGATCCAGTTCCCAACCCAACAATCATCCCTGATTGAACTTCTTCGACCGCTTTCTCAGCCGCAAGCTCTTTTAAACGTTCTTTTTCCATAATAAAAAAAGCTCATGCTCCTAATAATCAAGTAAAGCATGAGCTTTCTGAATTCCGAGTTTTTATTGTTGTTTGATGTCTCCCCAGACAGTTGTCAGTTTGCCTTGCGGTTCAGCAGCCAAAAACACCTCCATACCTTCCTGTATCCCTACAATTTCGTCCTCATCCAAAGTGCGTAAAAAAACGACCACGTCGTCCATTACACCCGCGTAGGTTTCCCCTCCTGATCCACCAATACGGTATTCCGCAATTTTCCCATCAGTCTCTTTGTAGTCTGCGTCTTTTACCTCCTTGCCATCAATATAAATTCGAAACTTCTTTTTATCTGAAGTCAAGGCGATATTGTACCATTTACCCTCTTTAATTAACCCGCCATCGGTCTGACACATAACTGTCCAACCACCACCAACCATTCCCCGCCAAGAGATAAGCCCTGAATCCTTGTTTATAAATAAGGTGTTGTGTCCGGAACCAGTGGGCAGACTACGCCAAATGTGTTCCCAAGCAGAGCCCTCAAAATTAGGCTTGATCCAAGCCGAAAGAGAAAACTCTTCCATAAAAATATCACCATTCAGTGAATCAGATGGAGTAATGCCAATCCATGCGTTCGGCTCCAAGTCGACGGCTTTTGCACCAAACTTTCCGTTAACCCACTTCGACTTCCCCTGAATTTCTCCGTGATTATCATTTCCGGAGCTATCCTTTGTGTCCCCATCCAAGGGATAGTATAGAACCAGAGATTTATCATCTGCGGACCAAACAGAAACCGAAATTAATAGTAAAATCATCAAACTCAACGAAATTAGCTTTAAACCTCGGCAAACCCAAGACTTTATCATGACATAGCCTCCCTAATATAATTTTAAGTTTTCAAAGCACACAATATGCTATCAGGCAATTCACTTTAATGGATCAAGTCATATTTTTGACTTGATAATATATTGGGTCCGATCATAAATTATCAAATTAAATCAGAGACGTTTTAAATTTGCCCAAGTTGAAGCTAGCTTAGCTACCGCAGCAATTGAATCTCTTTGGATCTTGGGAGATCGCCCCTTCTTCCATCACTCCAGAGAAAACAGCTGCGTCATCTATCAGACCAGATACCCTTATTGTCGTGTAGTCTTAAAAAGCTACATTCTGGATCGGATAAATTGCTCTAGAATGCAATACAAAACATTAAAGCGGCGAATTCTAACATGAAACCTAAAAATTGTCAATTTTTAGCGATGAAACTACACACTACACTTCATAAGCGACGTCCGGCTAATTGGGAATCTAGACGCTTTCAAGAACCTTTTTCTTTGGACTACCATGCAAACTGGTGATAAAATTCTAATATGCAAAACATCTTAATCGTTGACGACGACGAAAAGATTTGTTGGGCCTTTGAGCAGTTTCTGACAGATGAGGGTTATAATCCAATTATTGCCAATAATGCTGAGGAAGGGTTACGCCAAATCGAGAGTAAACGTCCGGATCTTGTGATGCTTGATATTCGATTGCCAGGTATCAGTGGTCTTGATGCATTGCAAGAGATAAAGAAAATCGACCCACAAATTCAAATTGTAATCATGACAGCTTACGACAATGTGGAAACGACAATTACGGCGATGCGCCTTCGAGCCTTTGATTTCCTCCCCAAACCGATTGACCTAGATCAAGTAAAAGCCATTTTGAATCGCGTTAACCGACTTAAAACTGTTCGCAAAGAATTGGCGCCAGATATAGAAGAACAGACAGACCAGGCACCAAAATTCCAGTTGGTTGGTAAGAGTCCACAGATGCTGGAAGTCTACAAAATGATTGGGATCATGGCTAGTAACAATGAGCTCGTTCTGATTGAAGGTGGAAATGGAACAGGGAAAGAACTGGTTGCCCGTGCCATCCATCACAACAGTCTCCGGCAGGATGACCGTTTCGTGGCAGTGAACTGTGGGGCTATTCCCGATCCATTACTCGAAAGCGAACTATTTGGCTATGTACCCGGTGCGTTTACTGGTGCGAGTACCCAAGGAAAACCAGGAAAGTTTGAATTGGCAGATGGAGGCACGATCTTCCTCGACGAAGTTAGTAATATGTCAGCCTCTTTGCAGGTAAAACTGCAAAGAACATTACAGGAAGGAGAAATTGAACGTCTTGGCGGAACGGAAACAATAAAGATAAACACACGAATTATAGCGGCCACAAACCAAAATTTATCAAAAACTGTCCTGCGAGGAGATTTTCGAGAAGATCTATACTACCGGTTCAACCGGGTGCTTATAAAATTGCCACTGCTCAGAGATCGAGTTGATGATATACCTCTGTTGATCGAACACTTTCTAAAACAGATCAACCGTGAAGCAAATCAAAATATTCGAGGTGTCTCGTCTGAAACCATGCTACTTTTGCAAAATTACGGATGGCCTGGCAATGTCCGTGAACTAGAAAATGCTGTCAAAAGCGCCGTTGTCCTTTCAAGATCAGACGTTATTTTGCCGGAACATCTACCAAAAGAGATACAAAATCCAGCATCAACGAATGCTCTACAGATGGATCTGAAATCCACTCTCCTCTCTGTTGTTAAGCAGGCAATCGAACTCAAAAAAGACTCACTTTATGATGAACTGATCAATGTTCTCGATGCTGAACTCATTCCAACTGCAATCAATGCTTGTAACCAGAACCAGACCCAAGCGGCAAAACTCCTTGGTATAAGCCGAACAACATTGATTCAAAAACTTAAGAAAGGGGGCTAACTTTGAGACGACTAGCTCTTTACTGCATAATCTATTCTATAACCTTCCCAGTTATAGCTGAGGAAACCGAAACTTTCCTACGAGAAAAACTGGAGATTAAGGGATTTGGCAGTCCAATTGTAAAGCTGACCCAAGTCCATAATGAATTCGACCTGATGATAGGGGCGCGTGGTGCAGTACTCCTAAATAGGGCTTTAGCTATAGGCATTGGCGGTTATAGTCTAGCATCATCAATTCATGTTTCGGATCCTCAAAGTAATTTTGAAATGGAATACGCCGGGCTAATTTTAGAATTCGTGTTTCCTTCCGATAAGCTTGTCCACTTATCTGCCAGCACACTCATTGGATGGGGAAATCTAAACAACGCAGCTAACCGCAACTGGATGTACGACCCGTATTACGATGATAGTCGCTATTATGCAAATTATAATCTGGTCGACGACAGTTTCATGGTTATTGAACCCGAACTCGATTTTGAACTAAATATGACAACCTTTTTTCGGCTTGGCCTGGGTATCAGCTATCGCTACATAAGCGGAGTCGGCCTCATGCCACTTACAAATGCCGACCTAAAAGGTCTGGCTACTGTTTTCACATTCAAAGTTGGAAAATTTTGAGGATACAAAAGCAATTGACGAAATATATTGCCTTGCGATACAATCCGGAAACTGGATGTCATAAGGAAACTGTTCTCGTTGATCCAGGTAACATCCAAGATAGCAACTCGTATCTCGTCGAATGAAGCATCTTTGAACTACAATCCAAGAATCTATCATCACCAAGTATATGGAGACTATTGACGCAGATCCAAAGCATGCGGGTGCATACTTTGATTTAGGAACCATTCATTACAATCAAGGGAAATTTAATCATACTATTATGTTCTACAAAAAGGCAATTCTCATTGCCCCTGATTATGTGGAAGTTCATCTGAATTTAGGCGCAGTCTATAGAACTCAGGGAAGCTACGAAGATGCCATTGAAGAATATTAAAGAAGCATTCGTATTGATCCTAACGACGCAATGACACATTATAATTTAGGCGAGATTGATCAAGCAATCTTCCAGTTCAAAGAAGGTGTTCGTATTATCCCTCAAGACGCAGAGGTACATAATATCCTCGCTTGTTTATTTTCTGTTAATAACCAAGAATCTCTTGCTATAGAATCACTAAAGAAATGCCATCCAATTGGATATGAACTTTCGTGAAAGTGCAAAAACAAACGTCATTTTTATGATATACGAAAGAATTCCAAGTTTCAGGAATTGATCCAATAAGGCATCTTAAATGTAAGTTGAACGTATCATATAAATGATACTGAAAGGAACTTGCGAATGTCCCCTGAACTTATCGCAGATTACCAATGTATTATCGGAGAAAATCCACTTTGGCATCCGATTGAAAACCAACTTTACTGGCTCGATATTCCCAACGGGCGACTTTTTCGTTACAATCCCAGAACAGGAGAACATGAAAATTTCTATACTCATGGCGAGGAAGTTGGTGGGTTTACCTTTCAACCTGATGGTTCACTTCTTCTTTTCATGTCCCGCGGGGCGATTGCAATCTGGAAGGATAGTAAATTGACTTCGGTTATCGATGAAATTGAAGGTGAACTTGAATCTAGGTTTAACGATGTTATCGCTGATCCTGTTGGGAGAGTTTTCTGTGGTACGATGCCACAGGAATCACAACCCGGTAAGCTTTATCGGCTTGACCTGGACGGATCAATTACTGAAATTCTCGACGGTATTACCTGTTCTAATGGGTTGGGATTCACCCCAGATCTCAAGCAACTGTATTACACCGATTCCATGAAACATGAAATCTACCTTTTTGACTACAACCAAGGAACAGGATCCATTTCCAACCAGCGTGTATTTGTTACCATCCCAGAGAACGACGGCGTTCCAGATGGTATGACCGTTGATGCTGAAGGATATATTTGGTCCGCCCATTGGGACGGCGGTTGTCTCGTAAGATTTGACCCATTTGGTAATGAGGAACGGAGAATTGAGTTTCCGGCAAAAAAGGTTTCAAGTCTTTCTTTTGGTGGTGAAGATTTGACGGACATTTACGTGACAACTGCAGGCGGAGACAACAAATCTGAAGAAGGAGCTGGCGCGGGAGCGCTGTTTCGGTTAAACCTTGGTATTCAAGGAGTATCTGAATTTTCATCACAAATCGATGTTTAGCCTACGAAGCAAAAAAATGGGGTTTGGGAACACTCAGGGGCGATTGCTCTCTTGGATTACCTTAATCCTGATTCTCGTCAACAGCTGTTCCAGCACCAAGATTCTTAATATCAAAAATAACGTCGACGAATTCAAGAATCAAAAAGTAACGCTACACGGAGAAGTCATAGAAACACTATCAATACCGTTTGTACGAACTGGAGTGTACCAACTTGATGATGGAAGCGACCGGATCTGGGTTTTATCTGCCAAGAACATACCGGAACGTGGTAATCAGGTTATGGTAACCGGCACTGTTACTGTTGGAGTTGAACTTGGCGGCAAACGGTTTGGTGTGATAATCAAGGAAACAGGTAAAGAATGAATTTTAGTTTTTAACATTTTCAAAATATAAAAAAAACAGGGCAAAATGTACAGGAATATTATTATTTATCTCGCACTTTTTTTGCGTTTGACATACGTTGATGCAATTCTCCCAACGTTAAGTATAGATCGAGTTGAAGGCAATAGTGGTAAAGTGACGATTTACTACACTGCTACCGATCCAACTGAAAAAGTACTCAATCCTATTAATTATGAATATAGCGTAGATCATGGAGTAAGTTGGATTAAAATCGATAAAAGTGCCATCAGTGCAAGCCTATCAGATGGAAATAATAACTCAGCTATCTCTTGGGATACCCGACCCCAAATTGGAGAACAGTCTGTTACCTCTATTTTATTTCGGATGCGTGTTTATGACCCCGAGATCATCAGCGATTGGCAGGCCGTTACTCCCATGTTAACACCACGACATGGGTTAGCTACTGTTGTAACCGATAACAAACTGTACGCCATCGGAGGATTTAATGGACATAGACAGGTTGCCTCTCTGGAACTATATAATCCAACAAACGATACATGGGAAAAAGCGGCATCTATGGACCAAGCTAGGCAATATCTTTCTGCGGAAGTGGTGAACGGTAAAATCTATGCCATCGGTGGATATGGTAAAGCTAGTTATCTGACCACGGTTGAAGCCTACGATCCGGTAACCGACACGTGGCAGACAATGGCTCCTATGCCAACTTCTCGCCATGTTTTTGCAACTGCCGTGGTGGGGAATTTGATCTATGCAATTGGCGGGCACAACGGAAAAAACCTAGCTACGGTTGAAGTTTATGATACCGAGACAAACAGTTGGAAAAATTCAGCCAGTATGCCAACACCTCGTTACGGTTTAGTTGCGGCTGCGGTTGGTGATAAGATTTATACTTTTGGTGGCCAAGGTCAAAAACCGTTATCAAGCTTTGAGATCTTTGATACTAAAGAAGGCCAATGGTCTACCGGTCCCAACATGCCGACTGCTCGCTATGCTTTTGCTGCTGCAATCGATGAAGAGTTGTCGAAGATCTATATAGTCGGTGGAACTGGTGGAGAAGATAAAGTTGAAGCCTATAATACCAAAAATGGTGAATGGGAAATCTCAGCCACGATTAACCAGACCAGATCCCATTTGGGAGCCGGTATTATCACTAATGTGAACCAACTTTACGCTGTTGGTGGTGTTAACGACCAACCGTTGTCCATTGTCGAAGCGCTTCCTCTTGTACGTTACTCAACATTTTCGGTTTCTCCTGCGTTTCCAGTTTATAACCATATCCAAGCTGAAATCATTTCGCCAACGGCGAGTAGTTACAATCAGGGGATTATTTCAATTCAAGGGACCGCTAACACGGAGAAATTGCAGGGCTGGATACTCGATATCGCCCCCAGCATAAATCCAACAGAAGGTTACTTATTAATTAATAGCGGGACAAGTAGTGTCTTGGGTAGTGAACTGGCGAAGTTCGATACACTGGGACAACCCGATTCCGCACACACAATTCGGCTTCGCGTCACTGATGTAATGGCTAAGACAGCTGAAACGAATGTCATTGTCAGAGTTGACAACTCGATATTGCCGAAGCCAAAACTGAAAATTTCGACCAATGAGGGCGTGGACGGTTTTGCTAGAAGCAATGTTTCAATTTTCGTAACAGGTAAAGCATATCCTGGAAATCTTATTTCCAGAGCTGAGGTCATCGGTGGTGCAGAGATGGCAAATGTGACTGATCTCATTGATATCGATAAGTCGGGTGTTATTTCCGGTGAAATCCCCGGCGTTAACGTTGGTAAAATTACTCACCTGAGCGTGCGTATTATGGTAAAAAGCCGTTCAGGTAATCAGGCGGAGTCTGTATCGAATCGGCTTATAATCGATAACAATCCACCAAAAATTGCTATTATATCGCCTGCTAATGGTGCAAATCTTAACACCAACTCGATTCAAGTGGTTGGCACAGCCTCAGACAGTTTATCTGGACTTGTAAGGGTTGAAATCGATGTCGGCTCTGGCTGGACAGAGGTAAAAACGAATAAATCGAACTGGGTATATCAACTCAAAATTCTACCAGAGAATCAGCAATTGCTGATTCGGGCAAGAGCTCTAGACAAAGCTGAGAATATGACAACTACAGCTCCGATATACGTTAGTAATATCAACTCGCGTCCGCATGTCAACATTCTGCATCCAACTGAAGGAACAAATCTCTTGGGAAAAATCTTGGTAACAGGAACCATAGAGGGAAATAACTTGAGTTGGGTGTTGGAGTATGCTCCCGGTCAACACGCACAAGATGGATTTGAGGAAATCGATCGGGGAACAGAGGCCAAAGGATACGATCAACAAATCGCTACGTGGGATGTTTCTGTCCTTCCGGATGGGCAATACACTTTACGATTAACGGTGAAAAACTCTTTGACTACCATCACCGTTACACGTCACAATCTCATTCGTGCTCCCTAGTGTGGCGCGCTAGTACGTGTTTAACAAAATCTTGGAATAGTGGATGGGGTGCCAGTGGCTTGGATTGGAACTCGGGATGAAACTGGGCTCCAACCATCCAAGGATGATTTGAAACTTCCGCCATCTCAACCAGAGAATAATTTGGTGAGACCCCACTAAAGCAGAGCCCTTTGGACTCGAGTTGCGCACGATACTCATTATTTAACTCGTATCGGTGCCGATGCCTTTCCATAACGGAGTTAATTCCATAGGCCTCATGCCCCTTGGTGTTTTCTTTAATTATGCATTCATAATGTCCAAGTCGCATCGTTCCTCCCTTATCATCAACCCCCCGTTGTTCTTCCATCAAGTCAATTACCGGATACTTTGTGTTGGGGTTGAATTCAGAGCTGTTTGCTCCATCTAGATTGGCAACGTTTCGTGCAAACTCAATTACCAGACATTGCATGCCAAGGCACAACCCCAAGTATGGAATTAGGTTGACCCGCGCATAGCCAATGGCGACCAACATTCCTTCAATTCCACGAATACCAAATCCACCCGGCACTAATATACCATCTATATTTGTAAAAGCTTCCTCAAGATCAACGCCATCCTCAAGAAGCCCTTCGGAATCAACCCACTTGATACTAACCACAGCCTGGTTAGCAACGCCACCATGTTTGAGCGCCTCTTGAATACTCAAGTAAGTATCGCTACCTTTGACATATTTCCCAACGATAGCAACATTTAGTCGATGTCTCGGGTTTTTAAGAACATGAACCATTTCCTGCCAAGAGCTACCATTGGGGGACTGATCTTTAAGTCCGAATCTTTTAACCACCTGAGTTGCTACACCTTGACGCTCAAAACGTAGCGGAATCTCGTCTACGACTTTAGTATCTCGTCCTTCAATAATCGACTCAACCTCCAGTCCACAAAGCAAAGCAATTTTTTTCCGCAAACCAGGATTAAGTGCACGACTAGTACGACATATTAACAAATCTGGACGAATCCCCAACTCTTGAAGTGTGCGAATACTGTGCTGGGTCGGCTTACTCTTGTTTTCCCCATCAGGGAGAGTATAAATTAAGGAAACGTGGATAAACATCTGATCTTCTGCTTTAATTTCCATTGACATTTGGCGAATTGATTCGACAAACGGTAACATCTCGAAATCACCAATCGTACCACCTATTTCGACGATTAAGACATCTGCCCCACTATCTTCACCAAGATTGTAAATTCGGTTCTTAATCTCTTCAGTTATGTGAGGAATCAGTTGCACTGTTTCACCAAGATAATCCCCTCTTCTTTCCTTGGCGATTACTTCGCTGTAGACTGAACCGGTCGTGAAATTTGAGCGTTGATCTAGATCTATCCCCAAAAATCGCTCGTAGTTACCTAGATCAAGATCAGTCTCTGCTCCATCCTTGGTGACAAAGACCTCTCCATGTTGAAAAGGATCCATCGTGCCTGCGTCGGAATTGATGTATGGATCAATCTTAACTACCATTACACTAAAACCACGATCTATCAGCAATCTCCCGATGGATGCTGTCGTGATTCCCTTGCCAATCCCCGAAATCACACCTCCAGTAATAAAGATGTATTTTGTCATTATGAAGCGAAAGCTCCTTTCTCTAATATTTTCCGGACTCGTTCCAAGTCATTTGGTGTGTCGACACCGATTGCCGGGTATTCTGTTTCTACCACGCTAATTCGGACACCATTCTCCAAGAAACGCAACTGCTCCAAACCTTCTGCCATTTCATAGGGAGTACGATCCCATTTGACAAAATCGATCAGTCGTTGTCTCTTATAAGCGTACAGCCCAAGATGTCGGAAGTTTAGGTTGTGACTCTCTCGGTGTCTTTCCAAACCGCCTGGTATCGGAGCCCGAGAAAAGTACAGTGCATAATCACTCAAATCGGTGACAATTTTTACAACATTTGGATCTAGGTAATCTGCTTCATTATCTATTTTTTGCTTGAGTGTGCTGACTTCAACTGAAGCATCATCGAAGAAAGGTTGAATCAATTGGTTAATCATTTCCGGTTCAATCAAGGGTTCATCACCTTGAATATTTACCACCACCTCACAATTGATATCCTCAATAACTATAGCAATCCGATCTGATCCTGTTTCGGCTTCCGGTGTCATCATAGCCTGCCCACCAAAACCTTCTACCACATTGTATATTCGTTGATCGTCAGTTGCTACAATCACCCGACTGAGTTTCTCTGCACAGATGGACCTTTCATAGACATGCTGGATCATCGGTTTACCAGCAATATCAACTATCGCTTTACCTTCAAACCGTGTCGAAGCGTAACGGGCAGGAATCACAGCAACAACATTCAATAGTTCTTGTCCCAAGCTAGAAATAAAATCCAATTTAACGTAATTATTAAAGCATACTAATCAGATAAATTCAATCATTTATACTAAATAATTCTGGTGATTTGTAAGTGACAATTGTTGGCAATTCAACATTCTCGTAACACGCAAAAATAAAATTCTGGCGTGTGTTAGAAATCAGAACATTTTTCTCTAGCTACATTTTCTTAATATTATGGTAGTATTAATTGGGATTGCTATAGTTAAAAACTTCAAGGGCTTGAATAACAAGGAATTAACATTAGTCATATTCCCAGCGAGATTCAATATCGTTGATTGAATAATTGGGAGAATAAACCAATCACAGTTTATACTGCAAAGGAAAATAACTATGAAATATTGTGCTACGATGTCTACCTTAGTTGTTTTGATTATTAGTTGTTTATCTATACCTGTTTCTGTCATGGGCCAAAAGGTGGTTTTCGAAGAAAATTTTGACGGCTTGAAACTTGGACCAAGCCAAGAAGAGGGTGTCAAGAAAAACAATGTTTGGACCAAAGAAGGTCCAAAAGGATGGGAAATAGAGACTGAATTTAAGCCCAAGAAAGGTGCTGCTAAGTTGCCAGATGGTCTTGGTATCACAGAATGGATGGGATGGAGTTTCGCTGACCATGCCTGGTGGACTCAAACTGCCGAAAATCAAGGTCGAGGAAATTGGAAAAAAGCGAAAAAAACTGTTGCCATTGCTGATCCAGATGAATGGGATGATGAGAAAAAGGATGATAAAAGCCCAGATGACTTGGTTTCATTCAATTCGAAGCTTTCTACACCTTCAATTGATATTTCGGTTATCAATCCAAAATCTATAAAGCTTTCTTTTGATTCTTCCTTCCGGATGGAAAAGCCACAACATTTTGAAATACACGCGAAGTTCGATAGCAGTGCTCCGATACAAATTTTGCATATCATATATGATGATGCTAAGGACTCTATTGCCAAAGTCACCTACAAAACTACTGGTAAAAAAGAAGACAAAGCTACCAGTGAAGCCAATGTTGATTTCCCCTTTACCATAGAAATACCCAACCCAAGTGGCGCCAAGAAGATGATTCTCACCTGGGCTGTCCTCGACGCTGATAATGATTGGTGGTGGGCCATTGATAATGTTAAAGTCACTGGTGTCGGAGGGACAACTGCAGTGGAACCGGGCAATAAACTGAGCACAACTTGGTCCACAATCAAATCTCAGACACCGAGATAAATGACAAAAACCCACTTTTCTATTGGCTGGACGATAAATTTACCTAGCCAATAGCACTACCCCAAGATCTGTATAATCAATTAGGGGTTAAAAATGAATATCAGTCAACCCAAAATGCGCTCAACAGTTCTGTCGGGCCCAGCTCTGGTTACCCCGTTTTTTGTCCTGCAGATACTCGCCATGTCCGACTACACCGTTGAAGAAGACTCAATTGGTTGCTGCAGTTGATGCTAATACGATAATTGGCATGGCTTTTGGCTGCCTCATTGATGAAAAAGGCTAAACTGCCGGGTGAGAGATATCACGATAGAAGCTTGGATTATTGATAAGAGAATGATTGGATGGGGTGATTATTGGAGACATTAACTATCCAAAGGAAGGAGAAAGCGACCCAATGCTGAGTTTGTTACTTGGAAATATAAGGATATCAATGAACATTTCCCTCATCAAGGTTCAAATGTGCCCTGTCCGCGACAGAAATTAAGAAAAACATGAGCAATTTATGTACTAGCAGTCGACTTAGCATGCAAATTGGATGTAATGTAGGGAACAATTAAGCGTAATCGAATTCACTGGGTACTTGTTAAATTATTTTGGTTGGTGGTTGTAACATTAATTCTTCAATGATAGCTGCCAGTTGCGAAGGGGCCACCCGTTCTTCGAGATAATAATGGCTTTTCCTTCCTGATGTTCGCCACTGATTTGATCCGTCTGGATCAACGGAACAAATTCCGCCACTTCCAACTGCCCAATAGCTAGAACTGCCTCGTACTGCGCATAGAACGGTTGCGGGATCCCAACTAGGCCGGTCCTCCCCTTGCGTATGCAATTGGTAGGCTTTTCTCACCGGATTGTCTTCCAAACCCAAATGGCAGAGACGCTTGCCTGTCATAATTTTTTCTCCAATTTCGAAGCCGCAGAAGATGATGGATGTTGGCCAGTTCTCGACAATAATCTGTGCCGCTAAACTGTCTTGTTGAAAATTCCATTCCGCCCCGTTTGGAAACTGCCCACCCATAACATACATAGCATTGACTTTTTGTAAAACAAGATCATATCCGTTTAGTTGACTGTGTTGATCGGATTTGGTCTGTAATAGGTCTTTCAGGTTATTGAGTGGTCCGATAGCACATATAACCACACTTTTATCGGCTTGCGATACCAAAATCTGACGATATACTCCCTGCGCATCTTTAGCATTTCGACCATTTTTCAGTCGATTCGGAAAGTGTTGCCCCAAGTATCGGTTGTACCTTGATTCTGTCAGGAATCCGGATTGTTTGTAGGTCCCTACCGGGAGATGGCCTCTTCCATAATACGTGTTGATAGCATCAATACAAGGTGCCCCCCATTGATTAGAAGTGCAACACATGATTCCCAGAATCTCAGCCTCATTATTATTGGTCAATGCGTGTAGCACTGACATAGCTCCGGCATCATCGCAATCAGGACCGATGTCGGTATCCAAGATAATGGGGACTGGATTCAAAACTTCAACCATAAACTAATTCATGTGTATGTCAGCACGAAAATACCCTGCCATTATACTATATGATCTAGTATGATTTAGAGACAGAGTATTGATACAACTTTAAATTCTCTGTTTGGTATATTAATCTGTAATTTTGTTTGAGTGATTTCACATCCGGATGTTGATCGTTTGCTCGCCAAGTTATTATATAATCTGTAATATCGTTAACGTACTTGAATTTCCAGTTCCCACCCTTGTAATGGAGCGGAAAATAGTGATATTTTGGTTCATAGTTGGCTACATAATGGCTGCCGTTCTCAAAACAATAGTAGCAAACACCGTGGTAAAATGGTGAAAGGTATTTTATTGGACCATGGTGTTCGGCACCAACTGACTCACTCGCAGTTTCAAGAATCGAGATGGATGAATTCGGCTTAATTAATTTAGTCCCTGACATGAATTCGCTCATGTCTTTGTTGAGCAAGTGATAATCGCGGGTTGTCAGTCCAAGATGCCACAATGCCATTAATAACATTGTGCCAGTTAGAAGTTGCCGAAACCGTAGCGATTTAGGGACAATAAACCAACCAAGCAATATTGGAAAAACAAACAGGTTAATTCGAGGATTGATCCAACCTGGGGAACCGTAACGCCACGGTAATTTGAAGTAAAGGCAAACCAGTATTATAGCTAGAACTAAAAAAACGTCCTGGGGACTAAAGATCTGTCTTTGACGTATCCGTTCAATGATCGTCCAAACGACACAAAGACAGATGAATATTAAAAGAATCTTTGAGACAATAATATAACTGTCGTTAAAGTAAACTAACGGTTCTACCTTCAAAAAATTATCCCACAGTTTTGTCCACGAAAGATAATGACTAAATTGTTGACCCTGATGGCGTTCCAGCCACTTTTCAGGATAAAGTGTTTCCGAATTGGTGAGTATAGTGTTGACCAAAATAAAAAACGTAGGGGTAAGATAGCCTAAAAAAGACAGTAATTTTCTTAGGCTGTTTCGCCAATCGGAGAGATGTTCCAGAAAATGCGCGCAAGCAAAGAAAGACAAAGTGAAAACTAACATGGTGAAAGGGCCAAAATGAGAAAAATATGTACCTATTATTAGGAGATTCAATACAGCAACTTGGGTTATACCAAGACAGGCTTTGTGTCTCCACCAATATCCGATGCTAATTAGACATAATGGGACAGCCAATGTGAAATTATAAAATCCCATCTGCATCAAATAATTGTAGCTATATAGGAAACCGAGTAGGGTAAATATTCGTAAGCGTCTATTGATTGCAGTTAATAGATAATAGAAGCTGAAAGGGAACAAAAGTACACAGATGGAAACATAGATCTTTTCAGCAATGAGCGGCGATAGAATGTGGAGAGTGAGATAAAAAAAAGCGTAGTTGCTCCAATTAGGGAACAATGTCAAATTAAGATCGTAGACCTGATGAAATTTGGTAAAGTCCGGATTGTTCCATTCCTTTAGAATGTAAGAATTATAGAGATGGCTAATACCATCTTGAGTTGGAATGAAGGTAAATCCCCATATTGGAACCAGGTGAAGAAAACAGAGGAAACCTACTAATAACTGGGACCGATTCCGCCACAAAGCCTGCCAATTTTGTCTCATCAACCTAGTTTGAGTCATTCGCTGGTTTAAATAATTGAATTCTGATAGGGGGCCAGATCACACAAATCTAACTTGCTCGATTAACAAAACCACTGCAGTTAAAAAACATGTTGGACTAAAAAACTGTTCTATCATAATTAAATTTCGTGCTAATATAGCCGAAATTGGATCTATGTTGCACTCAACACCCGAACAATATACCATGTTGGAAAAGTATCTCATATGTTTAAACCAATAAATACAACTATACTCATGAAGAAATTGCCTTTGTTATATGCATCCTTGTTATTCATTGTCACATTTGCCCTTTATGCTGATGGTGAAGTCGTTAGCTTTAATCGCCACATCCGTCCGATTTTGTCAGATGCATGCTACGCTTGTCATGGCCCTGATGCCAACCAGCGTAAGGCCGATTTGCGCTTAGATACCAAGGAAGGCGCGTTTACTGAATTGGGAGGATACTACGCCATCATACCTGGTGATCCATCTTCCAGCAAGCTGATTTGGCGTATCACCCATCCAGATGCTGAACAGCGGATGCCTCCTCCAGATTCTAATCGTCATCACCCCTCCCAAGCAGAAATAGAACTCATCAAAAAATGGATTGAACAAGGAGCAAAATGGGAGGAACATTGGATTTATACACCGCCTCAGCGTTCAGCACTACCAGAAGTAGAATATGAAGAATGGCCTTTAACTCCAATCGATTACTTCATCTTAGCACGACTGGAAACTGAAAGGTTGAAACCATCACCACAAGTTGACCAACGAACACTGATCCGTCGGCTTAGCTTCGACCTGACTGGCCTACCACCCAATCCACAAGAGGTTGATAGTTTCCTAACTGATCGAAGTCTTAACGCTTACGAGAAAGTGGTCGATAGGCTACTTGCCTCGCCACGTTATGGTGAACGGATGGCCATGTACTGGTTAGATCTTGTCCGATACGCTGACACAACCGGTTATCATTCTGATGAAGACATCAGCATTTGGCCTTATCGAGATTATGTCATCAAAGCTTTTAACAACAATATGCGTTATGATCAATTTACTCGTGAGAATTTAGCGGGAGATCTTTTACCTAATGCCACTACGGATCAGAAAGTAGCTTCAGGTTACAACCGGCTAAACCAAACAACAGCCGAAGGAGGGGCACAGGCCAAAGAATATTTGGCGATGTATGCCGCTGACCGTGTGCGGACTACGGCATCTGTTTGGTTAGCAGCAACCATGGGTTGTGCGCAATGTCACGATCACAAATTCGATCCATACACAACCAAAGATTTCTACAGTTTGGCTGCTTTCTTCGCTGACATTCAGGAAGTTGGTGTCTATGGGGGAAATAGCAAAAGAGATCCCGTAGTTCCGTTGCCAACCAAAGAGCAGGAATCTGCGCTGAGAAAGATTGAGAATACTTTATTTCAGTTACAGAAAGAACTGAATGCCCCCAACCCACAAATCCAAGAAGGACAATTGAAGTGGGAAAAAGAGACGCTATCAATGCTTGATTCATCGGATCCTGTAGACTTTGCTTGGATAGATGACGCACAAAACAATGGAGGGAAAATAGAAGGCGAATGGAAATTCATCAACAAAAATGAAGGTCCTGTTTTCAGCCAGCAGTTCTCTCGTCGGCAACAAACGAAAAAGGAAAAGACCATCCAACACCTTTTCCACGGCGCTAACCGGAAAATAACCCTATCTGAAAATGACACACTTTTCGCTTATGTATGGATTGACAAGGAAAACCCTCCTTTAACTATCATGTTGCAGTGGAACGATGGAAGTTGGGATCATCGAGCATTTTGGGGCCAGGATAAAATCGGGTTTGGAGAAATCGGTACAGATACCAACGCACATCGTTTTATAGGAAAACTTCCACAACCAGGCCAATGGGTAAGATTGGAAGTTGATCTGACTTCAGTGGGACTAAAACCGGGGAGTGAAATCAATGGAATGTCATTTGCCCAGTATGGTGGTACTGCCTTCTGGGATTTAGCAGGCGTCCGAACTACGCGTGACTCACAGTTGCGATTTCTTCATCCAAAAGAAGTGATAGCAGTCCTTCCAATTAAACACGTCATTAGGACTGCAGATCAACAAGAAACAGTCTCAAAACATTATCGTACAATTACGCCACTTCTGGATGAAACTCGCGACAAGATCTCAAGCTTGAAAAAGGAAAAATCCGAGATTGAAAAGGATATTCCATACTCGTTGACAACCGTATCTGTTAACCCAAGAACAATGCGTATTTTGCCTCGAGGCAACTGGATGGATGATTCAGGAGAAATCGTTACTCCTAATACACCCACATTCTTGAAAAATATAGGGAGTGAAGATCAACCGACAACTCGACTTGATCTTGCCAACTGGGTGGTTTCACCAGATAATCCAATGACAGCGAGAGCGTTTGTAAATCGACTCTGGTATCTTTTCTTTGGTACAGGGATCTCCAAAGTTCTTGATGACCTTGGATCACAAGGTGAACCACCTAAACATCCAAAACTTCTGGATTGGCTGGCAGTGGAGTTTGTGGAAACCGGCTGGAATGTCAGAAAGATGGTTAAGTTGATGGTAATGTCTAATACATATCGTCAATCATCAAAATCAACGCAAGAATTAATAGAAAAGGATCCATACAATCGGCTCTTAGCACATCAATCTCGTTTTCGGCTTGATGCCGAGATGGTGCGTGATAATGCGCTGTTTGTTAGTGGTCTACTTATTCCTCGTATCGGTGGTAGAAGTGTAAAGCCCTACCAACCTCAAGGATATTATGCTAATTTAAATTTCCCCAAACGAGTTTACAAACATGATCGTGGTGAGAGTCAGTATCGCCGTGGACTTTACACACATTGGCAGCGAACATTTTTGCATCCCAGCATGATGGCTTTTGATGCCCCAAGTCGTCAAGAATGTACAGCTGAACGACCAAATTCGAATACCCCTCTTCAAGCTCTAACTTTACTGAATGACCCTAGCTACGTTGAAACCGCTCGTGTTTTAGCGGAAAGAATTATTAAAGAAGGTGGAGAAACGGTAACAGATCGAATTAACTGGTGTTATCGATTGGTGCTGTCACGCATGCCAAACTCCAAAGAACTAGTAATTCTCATGGAGCTATATAACAAACATCGTGAGCAATATAAAAATAATCTGGTGAGGGCTAAGAAGTTAGTTAACTCAGGCGAATGGCCAACAGCTGAAGACGTCGATTTGAGTGAGTTAGCAACTTGGACTTCTGTAGCTCGAGTGATGTTCAATCTTCATGAAACTATTACCCGATATTGAATTATTTCTGGTAGCTCCCGTATTGGGTTAACTCACTACATTATAAATAGCATTTAAAGGATGCAAAAACATGTACGATTCTGAGAAAATAAAGTTGTCACAGACTCGACGGACATTTTTAGGTCGAACTGTTCGTGGAATTGGCTCCTTAGCTTTAGCCTCTTTACTAAACCCATCCTCCTTGACAGCAAAAGTGAAACTTGGTCAACAGGAGTGGAAAGGAATTCTTCAACCAACACATTTTGCACCGCGAGCAAAGCGGGTAATCCATCTCTGTATGGCTGGAGGCCCATCTCACCTGGAAACTCTCGATTACAAACCGAAGTTAGCAGTGATGGATGGTAAACCCATGCCAGAATCCTTTACAACAGGACAACCTATCGCACAATTACAGGGAAATAGTGAACTAAAGTGCCTAGGACCAACTCATCCTTTCCAAAAATATGGGAAATCTGGGCAAGAAATTAGTACAGCTTTTCCCAAAATTGGTCAAATAGCAGATGAAATTTGTATCATCCGTTCCATGCAAACTGAACAAATTAATCATGACCCAGCTCACACATTCATGAATACTGGTACGGCAATTTCCGGTCGACCTAGTATGGGATCTTGGTTGCTCTATGGGCTTGGTAATGAAAGTAATAATTTACCAGGTTACGTTGTTTTGACTTCATCAGGAGGAGGACAAGATCAACCGATTGCAGCTAGGCAATGGCACAGTGGTTTTCTTCCCGGTCAGTTTCAGGGTGTTCAGTTCCATTCAAGTGGAGATCCAATACATTATGTTGGCAGACCCAATGGGGTAAATATCAACCAACAACAGGATGTGGTGAATACTGTTAATAACCTGAATGGGATCTTGAATGAGACTGTAGATGATCCGGAGATTTCCACCCGCATCAGCCAGTATGAGATGGCGTTCCGCATGCAAACCAGCGTACCAGACCTGATGGATGTTTCCGACGAACCTCAACATATACGTGATCTTTATGGAGCACAATCTGGTGATGGATCATTTGCTTCGAATTGTTTGCTAGCAAGACGTCTAGCAGAACGTGGTGTACGCTTCATCCAACTTTATCATCGCGGTTGGGATCACCATGGAGGTATTAAAAATGCCATAGATGTAACTGCTGGTTTGGTAGATCAAGCCTCCGCTGCACTTGTTACTGATTTGAAACAACGGGGTATGCTGGATGACACTCTAATCATTTGGGGTGGTGAATTCGGGCGAACACCAATGGCCCAAGGTAGTGGACGAGACCATCATATTCGAGGGTTTTCCCTCTGGATGGCAGGAGGAGGTATTAAAGGTGGTGTTTCCCACGGTAATACTGATGAACTTGGTTATTATGCAGTGGAAGATATAGTGCATGTTCATGACTTCCACGCGACCATACTGCATCTGCTTGGTATCGACCACCAAAAATTAACCTACCGTTTTCAGGGACGTGATTTTCGGCTAACTGATGTTCATGGTCATCCAGTCAATAATATTATTGCTTAACTACATAATGTAGATCAGACCGTATTTTCAGCGATTGCTTTATTAGCAACTTTATAGATTCCTGTTGGGTATGTATTCCATCCAACCCCACCGGTTTTCCTATCCTCATTTGTAATTTCCCCTTCCTTCTGAATATCTGGAACCTATTACCTTAATTTTGATAACTATCGAGAATCGTAGTTGCCTTCAACAATATTAATAGCCAAATTTCAGCTAGCAATTTTTACCATTACGCCCTTTATCCACTCAAGATCTATTTAAAAAATCACAAAAAAGTTTGACATGCCGATTTTTAGAAGATATCATTGGGGTTTTTTTGCCAATTATATACAAAGGAGGTGAGATTGACATGCTACCGAGTAAACGGACCATCCAAAGCTTTTTGATTGCCAAAGAAACTCATGGGAACAATAAAGTGTGGGTGGTCCGACAAAAGGGAAAGTTTATTACCGCATTCAGAACAAGAAATGAGGCAAGCTCATGGATTTACACCAAAGAGAAGTAAGCTCAATTTATCAAAATAGTAAAATTTGTAAAAGGTTTGGGATGATGAACCCCTAAACCTTTTACAAATAGCAACCTTTAGCAATGCAGTCTCCAAATGTTTTAATTAAACCATATTATTTTCAGACCTAAATGAAGTTCATCGTTTGAACATATTGTTCTTTACAAAGTAATTCACACAATTTAATTAGGAGAAAAGAAATGTTAAAAATTAAGTTAGGCTCGTGTTGTATTAGATTAAAGAGAATTCAAAATGAAATGGATAGTAAAGTATCTCACCAAGAATGGTGATGTAACCACAATAACAGTTGCTGCTTCCTGTCAAAGTGAAGCGATTTCTAAAATAATAATGGCTACCCCTAAATGGTGCAAACTAATAAACTGCAAGATTGAAAAAAAAACAGGGTTGTAGATTTATGTCGGGGGATTTTCCGAACAAAATTAATGTTGATATGTCTAAGAAAACAGGATCTAGTTTTTGTAAGAATCTACTTTTTCGGATAAATAACTTTGAAAATTGACTGCCTAATCTTTTAAGGGCATTTTTGCTAGTTTATTTGAGATATAGAGGGGTGGAATTGAAATGTTAAGGCGCCAAAAAGCCGATCAGAGCTTTAATGTCGACCAAAGAATTTATGATACTAAGAAACCTTGGGTGGCCGCGAAACAAAAAGATGAAAATGATCCATGTATTTTAGATTGCAATCCAGGTTTAGTTTTAGGCGATTTTATTTGCGAAATTTACAAATCGCTTGGAAAAGATATAATCATCAAAAAATTTTTGGAGCAATGTATTGTTCACAGGAATAAACCAAACATCCTAATAGGAATGCGAAAATCAATATTAAAACATCTCGAAGTGACCAAAAACTAGGAGAAACATCAATTACTGGTAAAGCCTAATGGTTACTTCCGTGACATCATTTAAATTAGCGTTTTACCGAATTCTTTAGTTTTTTAGCAAGAACCTGTTTGAAAACAGAAAAACCGAAGTAATTCAAAGATAAACACGATGAAAAAAAATGATAGTGATTGCTTTGAGCTTTATGGTAGTGAGTTGTGTGTGTCCCCCCTATTGAGTTGGATGCTACTGGTTTTTCCTACCCATCCCATTTACCCAATAATCAGCATACATCTTATCCATATATCGGCTTTTTGGTCAATCTCAATTAACTCAAATTAGAGGAAAATTAACGCATGGAATTAATAAAGGGAGATGATTCGAATCACAAAATTGCCGGAGATTTGAATTCCGTCTCTAGCAATCACAGAGGTTATTTAATCGACATGGACGGTGTGATTTATCGGGGAAGCAAACTGATCCCGGGATCTGACCTATTCATCCAAATACTTTTAGAAAAGGGAATTCCTTTTTTATTCCTGACCAATAACAGCCAAAGAAGTCGATGCGATGTTGTGTTAAAACTAGCACATATGGGTATTGATGTTGAAATCACGCACATTTTTACATGTGCTATTTCAACTGCTCGATTTTTAGCGAGCCAAAAGCCCAACGGTTCAGCATATGTGATTGGAGATGCAGGACTGTTAACTGCGCTACACGATCACGGTTATGCAATTAACGAAACCAATCCGGACTACGTGGTTGTCGGGGAAGGACGATTGCTTAATTTTGAAGTCTTGGAAAAAGCATTAAAATTAATAATCAATGGTTCAAAGTTAATTGCTACCAATTTAGACCCCAATTGCCCAACTGATAGTGGACTTCGACCAGGTTGCGGTTCGACCATCTCCTTTCTAGAAACAGCCTCCGGAAGAAAGGCGTTCAGCGTGGGCAAGCCCAGCCCAATTATGATGAGAATGGCACGCAAGGAGTTGGATCTCAGAACAGCAGGAGTTACCATGATAGGTGATACTATGGAAACCGATATTCTCGGGGGATTACAGATGGGATATCGAACAATACTGGTTTTTAGCGGTTCGACGGATCCGTTGGATTTGGAGAAATATCCATATCAACCAATCCTAGCTATCCCATCTTTAAAAGACTTGATTCATGAAGTCGAAAATTTGCAAACTAATTTAGCTTGAAAACGATAAGGTAAACTTTCAACCACCACCAAATTATTCGTACCCACCCAAAATATGGTCTCATCTTCCTAATGGGAACAGACAAGTGGTTTCGAAAGGAACACATTCAGCTCATTGGCAACTGCTTGTAA
>Ga0066843_10000123_pt1 | contig 22949 bp, 23 predicted proteins | sample ETNtaG_15_FD_66663 | JGI IMG/M metagenome (GOLD analysis project Ga0066843, IMG submission 66663) | Marine microbial and viral communities from oxygen minimum zone, Eastern Pacific Ocean - ETNP201302PF89A | ecosystem: Environmental > Aquatic > Marine > Oceanic | place: Pacific Ocean: Eastern... | reverse complement strand
CACTCATTCTTGAAAAGCTAGGCGAGAAGGGGTGGAGCTGAGTGTTCCGACTGCGACTGCGAGGCTTGGCGCCCGCGCTTAGCAGCGAGCAGGGGGCGCTGGCACACCAATTCCTACAGGCTACCGGATTTCTGGGGAGTGACAGTCCGCGGCTGGCTGAACGCCAGCGCGCAGTCGTAGGTCGGCGACTCTTCACTCACTGCCTGCTGCCGCAGCCTGAGCGTGGATGGACCACTGCTGAGCTAGCCAAAGCACTGGAAGTACCTGTTCAGGCCGTCTACCGCCACCTGCAGTGGCTGCGCGAGCTAGGATTACTGACCGAGGATTTCTCTGGCAAGGCGGATGACCCCAAGCGGGTGCGGCTCTGGCACCACTCGCTGCCGCTGGCGTGGGAAGCTGTAGAAGCCAGGGTCCGTACTTGCTTGGTCGACTACCGTCTGGCAGTACAGCTGCTGGTAACCGAGTCTGGCAGTGGAGGCAGCCCGCTACCGGATGGAATGGTCTCCGTTGAGAAAGAAGATTCATTTGACATGGTGCTGCGCGAACTGCCCCCCACCAGTGAGGAACCAGCGCAGCAGCTAGGGCGGCTGGGTGCTGGAATTGGATACCTTTCAGCCCACCATCTACCCTATCCTGAATCGTTGCCGTTCCGTATCCTCAACGACTGCTTCCTGCAACGACCAGAGCGAGCATGGAGTGCCGAGGAAGTAGCGGCATGGGCGCGTACGACACGGCCGACCGCCTATCGGCACATCAATCGATTGCTGGCGCTGGGAATGCTGGCGCGCTGCCGCGCGGCCGACGGGGGTCCACCGGCAAGCGCATTCTACCTACGTGGCGGATCGCTGACCGCAGCGTGGCAGGCCATCGAGACACGTGTCGAGCTGGTACTGGACTCTTATAAACGCGTCGTGGGGAAGCTGATATGAAGCACCCTGCACGCAGCGTCGTGCAGCACAGCAGCGCCCTCGCCGACCGCATCGTGTGGCTGGCCGTCACCGGTTCGGTCGCCGCGGTCGAGACCGTTGGGCTAGCACGCGAGCTGCTGCGACACGGCGCCGAAGTGCGCATCGTCGCTTCGGCGGCTGCGCTTGAAATCGTCGGCCCAAAAGCGCTAGAGTTCGCGTGTGGGCGACCACCGGTTACTGAAATCACGGGACAGGTAGAACACGTTACGGCGGACGCTGATCTGCTAGTTATCGCCCCCTGCACAGCCTCTTCGCTAGCCAAGGTAGTGCATGGTATTGGTGACACCCCCCCGACGCTTTTCGCACTGACATTACTCGGCTCCGGTGTTCCACTGTTGATTGCACCTGCGATGGATGGAAAAATGGCACAGTCGTCCGTAGTGCAGGAAAACCTGAGTTCCGCACGGGAAATTGCGACAGTACTCGACCCCGTGCTGGAAGAAGGCAAAGCCAAGCTACCGGCGCGCAAAACAATCACAGCGTGGGCCTGCCACCTCGCCGGTCAGCGCGATTTTGCTGACCAGCGGATGCTGATTATCGGCGGTGGTACTGCTGAGCCACTCGATGACGTACGTGTGTTGGGAAACCGTTCCAGCGGTAGGATGGCGGTCGCGCTGGCCGAGGTGGCGTTCGCGCGTGGCGCAGATGTTGCGCTATGGCTTGGGTCGGCGACGGTTGCCCCAGGCAACTGGATTCCGCTCGAGCAGTTTACAACATTGCAGGAGCTGGCTGGCCGAGTTGAGTCGCTTGGTGCATGGGATGCAATCCTGCTACCGGCAGCACTGGCTGACTTCCGACCGGCGCGACAGCCGGGCAAGATTGCCTCGGGCCAGCGGATAAGCCTCGAGCTTGAGCCAGCGCCGAAACTGCTGCCATTGCTACGCAGGGCGCACTCCGGGAAGCTAGTAGCGTTCAAACTAGCCGATGCTGTTTCCGACGAAGAGTTAATAAAAAAAGCCGACACGCCATTGGAGTACGCCGATTTAGTTGTGGCCAACACAACAGAGGCGATGGAAGCAGAGGCTGCGCGAGTGGTGCTAGTTTCACGGAAGGGTATCAAAAAAGCAAGTGGAAACAAGCGCGCACTGGCTGGTGTAATTCTGGATCGGCTTCAGCTGGTGTAGTTAGCGAGCTTACGCAAGTCAACGCGCCAGAGAGTGTTGCGTGTTGTGTCTTCCGGCGCCTGCGAAAGCATCTCCAGCTCGCACAGTGCCTCAATGACTTTGGATCCGAAATATGTCGCCTCGCGGGGTCTGTAGCCGAACTCGCGGATAAGATGCCGCTCTATGACTCGCTGCGCGGTGGTGTGGTGTCCCGGGTAGTAAGTGGCCCTCAACATCTCAACAATAGAATCTAGTCTCTTCTTCTCATCCGGTTTCAAGTTTACCCTACGCGCAGTATCCTTGAAGGCTACTCCTGCTGTATAAGTGTACCGGTCCACAAGTCTCTAAAACGAGAGCGACGTGACGCCGCCGCGCCGAGGTCGCATAGCCCGGAATTGCGCGGGCCTGGAAAGCCCGTGGGAATTTTCCCTCGCGAGTTCAAATCTCGCCCTCGGCGCCAAAATACTAATGGTGCTCCCGCCGGGATTTGAACCCGGGTATTCGGCTCGAAAGGCCGAGATGATGGGCCGGACTACACCACGGGAGCGCCGGCGCCCACCGTGGCAAGCAGGGCTTAACATTAAGCGTCGAACGCCTCGAGTCGTGCTCGCAGTTCCACAATCTGTCGCTCGTAGTTTGTGCGCTGTATAGTGAGCTCGCCCTGATAGCGTGTCTGTGACGCTTCCAGTGCGTCGTAATTCTCCGACTTGAGCTGCGCCATCTCAGTCTCATGTGCTTTCCGTTCCTCTTCCAGCTTCGTTTCCAGGGCGGCTATACGGGCGTGCAGCAGCTCTGGCTTGTCCTCCACACATACCGATGGCTAGCGCGCTTAAGCGCTTGTGCTGCGCGGCAGCCAAATTCCTTAAGATGGGGACAGGGTGGCGCGCCCATGTGGCGTGAAAGTCCACGGGGTCGACAGGCGACTTATCACGTCGAGTATTCCCCATTCAGCGCCGGCTGGGGCGAACCACTGCAGGTGAATCGACGCCCGGGCGGAATGCTCTTCTCCGACTACGAGAAAAAGCAGATTGCCGAGTCGGTAGCACTGTTGACAATCGCACTTGCGTTGGCGCTAACCGGCGGACTCAACCAGGCGCTGGAGCATCCAATGGTACTTGGAGTGAAATTGCTGATGTCATTCGCGGCGGTGATGACTGGCTTCCTCCTACACGAATTAGCGCACAAATGGATGGCGCAGAAATATGGTTGCTGGGCTGAATACCGCGGCAACCGCAACGGGCTGCTGCTAGCGCTGCTGATGGGGGCTGTTGGCTTCCTGATTGCAGCGCCGGGAGCGGTGATGGTTGCGGGCCATGTCACTAACCGACAGCATGGACACATCGCCGCCGTGGGGCCGCTCACAAACATCGCACTCGCGCTGGCAGCGCTGCCGTTCTATCTGCTGCTCGCGAACGCTGCCGGGCCGCTCGGCTGGGCTGGTGACCTAGCGCGGTTCCTGGTAATTATCAACATCATCCTGGGTGGCTTCAACATGATTCCGTTCCCACCGCTAGACGGCTCGAAAATCATGGCCTGGAGCAATGCAGCCTGGGGCGGTATTGTCGCCGCCATCCTAGCACTGGCAATGGTCTACTGGACCATCTAAACCTTTCTAACGACTAATATTTAAGCTATACAACGCCCAACGAGGTCTCCAGGAAACGCCACAGCGCGCTTTTACACAACGCCGGCTGGCGCGCCATGTCCGAGGCGGGCTGGCTGTTGTATGACGGAGAATGCGACTTCTGCTGCGGGCTCGCTGACAGCTGGGGCAGACTAGCACAGCGGGTCGGCTTCTCACTAGCGGAGTTGCAGGCGGAGTGGGTGTGCGAACGGCTTGCCCGGAACGGCGAAGGGACGGACGCCACATCAGATGAATTGCTACTGCTACTTCCCGACGACCGCGTGCTCGGTGGCGCCGATGCGCTCGTTGAAATCTGCAGCCACATATGGTGGGGCTGGCCGCTCTGGCTGCTCTCGAGGCTGCCGGGTGTGATGCCACTACTGCGCTGGCTCTACCGGCGTGTTGCAGCACGACGGCACCAGCTCACTATGGCGGCACAACTGGACTAAAGCGGTTGGTGCGGGGGGCCGGATTTGAACCGGCGAACCGCTAACGGACCGGATCTTAAGTCCGGCACAATTGGCCAGGCTATGCGACCCCCGCGCTCAGTTTCCACCTCCCCCGAACCCTTAAAAAAGATGGTGACTCCCGCGGCGGCAGCGGGGACGCGTTTCCTGCCCAAGGACATAACTTCACTATGCATGATGCCCTCCGCCAGCTAGAAGAGATGGCTGCTGCAAGCAAACCACCGCCTCTGGTTGCTCTCTACAAAGGTTCTCCCGCAGAACGCAAACAGCTCCTGGTCGAGCTCGAGCCGCGGTTGCAGGAGCGCGGGCTGACAGTGTTGGCGTTCAACGCACGACGGCACCTCTCCGAGCCGGATTTGGGGGGGCCATTGGTCCAGCAGCTGCTGCTGTTGCTGCAGGAGTTGGCAGAGCATGACACGACAGTACTCGAGATTACTGGTCGCCTACTCGACGGACTGGACGTATTGGCGTCGCAGGAGCAGCACGGCACCGCACGTATGGTGGCGATGCGTGAATTCGACACTGCAATGCGCAAGCTGCTGGAGCGACTGGTCGCACAGCCGCCGCTGGTAGTGCTGATACAAGGAGTCGACATGGCCACTTCCGGGGTGCTACTACGGCTACTCGAATTCATGGCTGGCTTCCTTGATCTGCCAGGCTGCATGTTCATACTGGCACTTGGCGAGCGTGCGCTGAAGGCTGACCTGCAGGCACAGTATGGTGACCGGATGTCATACTCACCGCAGGAATTCCTGAGTGAGACTTTCCACCAATTAGTGCAGCTTGGCGATAGCACAGTACAGCCAAAGGCCGGGGGCGACCCGGCGTTGCAGACCAAACGGGATGATATTGGCCGGCTGGCGCCTGCTTTTCACACCCTCCTAGAGAGCGAACCGGTGCTCCTCACCACACTGGAGCGACTGGTGCGCGGAGACAGCTCACCCGAGCTGCTGAAGCAAGTTGGCGTGAACACTGTCGCACTGGACGCCTACAACAACGGCAACCTGCGGGCTCTGCTCGCCAAACCCCCCTTCTTCGACCCTCAACCGGTGACCCCGGCGATGGGGGCGAGAGGGTCGAGTGTAGTGACGGTGAACGAAGGACCACAGTTCAAGAGGCCATCAAGGCTCGAGAGCGAGAGCGGAGGCGACATCGCTAAACAGCGCAGACAAGGGAGTGGAACACACGGCGACCCACGGCCCAAGGTGCGCAAGGCCAAGGTGCGCAAGGCCAAGGTGCGCAAGGCCAAGGTGCGCAAGGCCAAGGCTGCGCCAAAACGCCGGGTTCAGGAGCATACGCCCACTCCCAAAGCAGAGCCGAAAGGCGTAACGCTCGAAATACTCATGGAGCCTGTGCTCTCGGGCGATTACATCGCGGCACGCGAGCTCTGGTCGAAGATACCAGATGCAGACCCAGTGCTGCTGGAGGACGCAGTCAAGGAATACATTATCGCTACCCGTGACAGCAAGTCCCGCGTGCGTGCCAGCGCGGCCGCCGCATTGGGTACCATGGCGAGTTTTGCTCCAATCGAGATGCCGAATGACGCGATGGATATGCTGCTTATTCTGACCAGTGATGCTGTTGAGACTGTCAAGGATGCCGCCGCCGAGGCTATCAAGCAGTTCAGAGACGGGGGCGAACCTGCCTTTGAGTATGGCGGAGACGCCTCTGTCCCGGAGTTCAAGCCGGTCAGTACTGGCTCTTCAACGGTACGCGAGGCGAGCGCCGACCTGCCCACTTTCACCCCTATCGATGAAGCACAGCCAGAGAACACTGGACCATCGTTCGAATCTGCTGGAATCGATGAGGCTCCAGTCTTCAAGCCAGTTGCCAAGCAGCCTAGTTTCAAGGTAGTCGAAGACGAAAAACCGCAGTTCAAGCCAGTTGCCAAGCAGCCCAGTTTCAAGATAGTAGAATAGTAGTGGTGTCCCAGCGGTTGCCTACTTCAGGCCCGGCGAGCAGCAAAGCCTAGAGTTATACCATCAACCTCGAAGTTCTCCGTCCGCTGCGGCGCTGCCTTGCGGTGCAACTCGGCGTTCGATGCGCGAGTCTCCGATTGTACCCATTCCCAATCTGCCGCGGCCAGCTCCGGTGCACTAGATGGCAGCCACACCTCAAGCGCGATGCGGTCCTCAATCTTCAGATCTAGCGCTTTACGCTGTGCCTGGACACGGCGCGTGATTTCGCGCGCCAGCCCCTTCGAGAGTAGCGCATCATCGATAGCCATATCAATCACTAAGCTAACACCTGAATCAAGCGTTGCAGCGGCAAATCCCTGGCGTTCAACGCGAATCAGTTCGACGTCTTCCGGCGCAATTGAGTGTCCGGCCAATTCAAGCGAGCCTGCCGTAAGTGCCGCGGCACCCTTAACTGGGTCAAGCGCCTCGAGTGCCGCTTTCACGGCGGGCAGGTCGCCCTTGACTTTAGCACCGAGTGACTTGAAGTTGGGGCGCAGCTCAATCTCCTGAAATTTCTCGAGGTTGCTCTCAACCTCCAGCGACTCGACGTTCAGCTCCTCCGCTAGCAGGTCGTGGAACTGGGTGACATCGGGACCACCGATAATCCAGCCTGCGCGGCATGGCAGTCGCTGCCGTCGCTGCGCCTCGGCCCGCACGCGGCGCCCTGATTCGGCAAGAGCGCGGACTAGTACCATCTGTTCTTCGAGTGCAGGGTCCCGTTCTGCGGGCTCCGGCCAGTCTGCGAGGTGGGCGCTGCTTCCCGTCAAAGCGTGGTGGATGTGGTCGCCCAGGTAAGGTGCAATCGGTGCCATCAGCCGGCAGACGGTTTCGAGTAGCATGTGCAGCGTGTGCTGGCAAGCCGCCTTGTCCTGCGTTGGCGCATCAGTCCAGAGTCGCCGCCGGGAACGCCGCACATACCAGTTGCTGACATCATCGACTAGAAACTCCTCCAGCAGACGCGCCGCGCGGTGGAAGCGCCATTGTTCGAAGAGTGCTGTGTATTCCTCGGTAACCGCGGCGAGCCGCGAGAGCGCCCAGCTGTCAAGCGGTGCCAGTTCAGGTGGCTCCGCCGACGGGTCGAAATCGTCGAGCGCAGCGTAGTCTGCGTGAAAACGATAGGTATTCCAGAGCGTCAGGAAAAAGCGCGCGAACGTCTCGCGTAGTCCTTGCGGGTCGAACCGCAGCTCGGCCCACGGCGCGCCTGCCGTCACCATATACCAGCGCACGGCGTCAACCCCTTCGCGGTCGAAATGGTCGCCCGGGTTGACTATATTGCCGCGCGACTTTGACATCTTCTTGCCTTCGCGGTCTAGAATCATCCCCAGTGACAGGCAGCTGCGGTAGCAGTGGGAGTCAAAAACCGCGGTCGCAACCGCCAGCAGCGAGTAGAACCAGCCACGCGTTTGGTCGACTCCCTCGCAGATGTAGTCTACCGGGAAATTCTCCTCAAATTTCTTGTTGTCCTCGAAGGGGTAGTGCCACTGCGCAAAGCTGGCGCAGCCGGAGTCGAACCAGCAATCCATAACGAACGGCTCGCGTGTCATCTCACCATCGCACTCGCTGCAACGCAGTTTCACTGTATCGACGTAGGGGCGGTGCAAGTCTTCCGGGATGGCGTTGGTATCAATAGCAAGCTCGCGCAGCTCAGCGCGCGAGCCAACGCAATGCTGGTGGCCGCATTCACAGCACCAGACCGGGAGTGGTGTACCCCAGAACCGTTCGCGGCTGATGGCCCAGTCTTTGACGTTCTCGAGCCATTCGCCGAACCGTTTTTCGCCCACCCAGGTGGGAGCCCACTCTACCTGCGCATTGTGCGCCAGTAGTTGTTCCCGCACGGCAGTCATACGCACGAACCACGAATCCATGGCATAGTAGAGCAGCGGATGGTCGGTACGCCAGCAGTGCGGGTAGTCGTGCGTGTATTCCTCGGTGCGGTAGAGCAGCCCCGCCTCGTCCAGCAGTGCGATAATGTTGCCGTCGCATTCCTTGACGTAGCGACCGTCAAGGTCAGGATGCACCCCGGCGACGAAGCAACCGTCAGTCCCAACCGTGTGCACCTCAGGCAGTCCGACGGCACGACCCAGATTGAAGTCATCCTCACCGTACATTACCGCCGTGTGCACGACGCCCGTGCCGCTCTCGGCGGTGACGAAATCAGCGGCAATCACAGTCCATGCGGTTTTCGAGCTACCTGGTTCAATCGCGCCGGGGAATAGCGGTTCATAGTGCTGGCCAACAAGATCGGAGCCAGGGAATTCTGCCAGCACCTCGACTTGGTGCCGTAGCGTATCCTTCAGTAGATCCTTAGCTAGAATCAGCTCCTCGCCCACTTCAGCGCCACCATTTCCTTCCCAGCTAGCTGGTGGTTCGATAATACGGATACGGCAGTAGGTGACTTCCTCACCGACCGCCAGTCCAACGTTACCGGGCAGGGTCCAAGGGGTCGTGGTCCACGCCAGGATTGATGCCTTGTCATCTACCAGTCTGAACTTGGCGTAGATTGACGGCTCGCTGATTTCCTTGTAACCGAGCGCGACTTCGTGGCTACTGTAACTGGTACCAGTCTGTGGGCAATAGGGCAGTACTTTGTAGTCGCGGTAGAGCAGCCCTTTCTCGAACATCTGTTTCAGTGACCACCACGCCGACTCAATGTAGTCGTCGTGGAGGGTCACGTACGGGTCGTCCATGTCGACCCAGAACGCCATGCGTTCAGTCATCTCGCGCCACGCCTCCTCGTAGGTCCAGACGCTCTCTCGGCAGGCGGTGTTGAACTTCTCGATGCCGTAATCTTCAATTTCACGGTTTGTTCCCAAACCGAGTGCTTTTTGCACCTCGATTTCGACAGGAAGCCCGTGGGTATCCCAGCCTCCCTTTCGCTCGACGTAGCGCCCCTGCATCGCACGCCAGCGGCAGACTAGATCCTTGTAGGTCCTTGAGACTACGTGATGAATCCCAGGCATGCCATTGGCAGTTGGCGGCCCTTCGAGGAAAGTGAATGGTTGCGCACCCTTCCGCTGCTCCACCTGCTGCTGGAAAGTGCCTTCGACCGCCCAGCGTTTGGCGACCGCCTGTTCCAGCGCTACCGGGTCGTAATCCCCGACGGAGTCGGCTGCCATTGCGTGCGGCAGATGACGCCCGCTAAAAAGGCCGCCTGAGTCTTAATCCTTTTATGGCACCCGCCGTCCGCCACAACGCGTGCCGGGGTGGCGTAGTTGGCAGCGCGCCGGACTCATAATCCGGAGGTCGCGGGTTCAAACCCCGCCCCCGGCACCATTACTCCCACTCGATGGTTCCGGGCGGCTTGTCTGTAACGTCGTAAACTACTCGGTTGATGTCTTCCTTGAGTTCGTTGGTGATGCGGCGCGAGATGCGCTGCTGCACCGCCCACGGCATTTCTGACGCCTGTGCAGTCATTGCATCGTAGCTCTGGACCGCCCGCACAGCAATCGTATGGCCGTAGGCGCGAACGTCGCCCTGCACGCCAACGGTGCGCACTGGCAGCAGCACCGCGAAGTACTGCCACGGCATCTCCATCTCACGCGCTCCTGCAGCAGCCTCGATTTCCTGCTCTACGATGTGACATGCCTGTCGCACCAGCGCAGTGCGTTCGCGCGTCGCTTCGCCCATTACCCGCACCGCCAGGCCAGGGCCGGGGAACGGCTGCCGCTGCGCGACTGAAACGTCGAGGTGCTCTGCCAGCGTGCGAACTTCGTCCTTGTAAAGCTCGCGCAGAGGCTCGCACAGTTCCATCTCCATATCCTCGGGCAGCCCGCCGACGTTGTGGTGCGACTTGATGGTGTCGCGTAGCCCGCCACCCGACTCAATCCAGTCCGGGGCAATCGTGCCCTGCACCAGCCATTTCGCGTCAAAGGTACGTGCTTCTTCCTCAAAAACGCGGATGAACTGCTCGCCAATCTGCGTGCGCTTCAACTCAGGGTCGGTCACCCCTTCCAGCGCCGCGTAGAAACGGTCGCTGGCGTCGACCACGCGGTGATTCACCTTCATCTCGCTTAGCATAAGGCCGACCGCTTGCGACTCGTCCTGCCGCATGTAGCCGGTGTCAACATGCACTGCCAGAAGCCTTTCACCAAGCGCACGGGACGCAAGCACCGCGGCCGCCATGGAATCAACACCGCCCGAGGCGGCAATAATCCCCCTGCCAGCGACCTGCTCGCTAATGGAAGCGACAGCCTCTTTCGCAAAGCTGACGGGGTTGAAGAGACCCATGCGCGCGCATACGGGCCATCGTCTTTAAGGCTGGTTTTCAGCGAAGGCAGCAGTTTTATAACTCGTGGCATGGGTAAACGAATGGCGTTGTTACGCCGGAGACAAGATATGTCAAAAATCACGGCTCTTTTTGCCGCCCTGTTATTCGTCGGCACGCTTGCTAGCGCAGTTGTTGCGGAGGGTGATGCTGAAAGCGAGCGGCCGGACCGGCTGGCTAGGCTTCAGGACCAGGTCGAGAAGCGACTGGTGCGACTGGCCGATTTCCGCGAACATATGCCAGATGACGCTGACACGTCGCGGCTTGACGCGCTGGAAGCGCGACTCGAGGCGCGCCAGGCAAAGCTGGCGGAGTGCGCTGCTGACCGCGAAGCGTGCAAAGCCGAACGTGAGGCAAAGCGCGAAGAGCACCGCGAGGCAACCCTTGACAAGATGATTGCACGTACTCAGGCAGCACTTGAACGCGTATCAGAATGTCGCGCAGATTCAGACTGCGCAGCCGATGAAGAAAGGTTGGCTGCAATTGAAGAGAAACTAAGTGAGCGCCTATCCAAATTAGAGGCATGCCAATCGGGTGAAGAAGAGTGTAAAAATCCCAAGCGCCCCCACAGCCGTACAGACTACCTCAAGGATCAACTAAAGGACAGGCAGAGCACCTCTAAGGACATTCCTAAGGAAAGATAGGCTAGGTTCGTGCGGAAGCGCGAGCATTGCGCTGTTGTGAAAAATGTCACAGGAAGAATACCAGAGCATAGCTCAGTCAATTATTGAGAGCTCCACACCTGAGATTAATCTGGAACAGCAACTTTCCATAGATAATTTCGGCAGGGGGATAGATGCCTTTTCGCTATACAACTCAGTCTATCTCGAAATTATAGCATACGAAGAGAACGCAAACAAGCAGGAGCAGGCGACTACACTCCTTGGTGCGTTCAATCATCACCATCTAGAATCCCGCAAAATTCTCATTAATTCGATTTACCAATCATTCTGTGGGAATTACAATATTGCCTATTCGCTATTGCGTAATTTCATTGAATGCCATATGCGCGGTGTTTTTCTGAATCAGTTAGCTCTATCACAACACGAGTCGGGTTTGTGGAAGGTTCCTCTTTCATCCTCAGTTAAAGAGAGTTATGGAGAGTTAGTGGACCAGTTGAATAATTACAGGGCCAATCGAGATAAAATTCTGGATAATGCCCAGTTCCTGGCTATGGCCTCAGACGTCAGGCAGGAATTGAGTTTCAGTGATCTCTTGAGGGAATTGATTTCTTGGGAATTAACTGCCCCCGAGGAAAATTATCGCAATTTCAGGAACTATTCCCGGTATGGAAAATTATCGGGTTACGCCCATTCCGAGGAAAAAACACATGACATATCAAAGCTCAAGAAATATTTTGGCAATGATGAACAGAAAGCAATAGCTGGCGGCTCGATGATAATTCCCCAACTGAGTAAGGAATATCTCAGTGACATGTGTTGCGTAATAGATGCATCCATGACTGTGATGTTCAACTTTATTTCACGTGTTCTCACTTTCGATTACTATTCGGGATTTGAGGAGTTCATAACTGATTTGAAAGATGATTCTAGATTCACCAATGCACATCTGAACTACTGTACTAAATGGATGGCAATCTATCTGGAATAAAAAATATTTCGAGTGCGGATGCGCGCGCAGGGTAGCCGGATGAAACCTGCCTGAAAGCCATTTAACAAGTGATTGAATAGCCAAAATATGGCTACGGATGTGCAAGGTCCCTCCGACTCGGTAATATTATTGGGAATAGTGGTTGCAGGTTTGGGTTTGGGCTTGGCTTTATTCCCAGATTTGGCCTACGATTTGGGTTTCCCAATAGGCATGAGTGTTCCTGTGTTGTTAGTGGCTATAGTGATTGCTTTGGTCGGGATACATTATCGTCTAGGGAGGTTAGAGCCGTGAAGAAAGAGATTCTGACGATTTCGCAGTAGCAGTTTGTCCACCTAGCGCTTCCGCTTAATTCTCTTAACACGACGAACTCGTTTCTGTGGAGCTCCGCTCTCCTTTTCCCCCCACAAATTGTCAGGTGCCGCATTGGGCTCTGCGTCGTTGCGTGGTGGGAACGCTGGTACGGCACGGTATTCAGCAACCGTGAGGACGACTGCCGGCAGTACCAGCAGCGACGCAGCGAGAGCATAAAGAATCATCACCGCAGTCAAAATCCCAAACTGGCTGAAACTGGTCATTGGCGAAAAGGAGAGCATACCAAAACCGGCCGCTGTAGTCAATGCCGCACCGGTAATGGGTGTACCAGCGTGCCGTACCGCGGCCGACATAGCGGCCTCCGGAAAATCGCCCTTGCTGAGAGCCTCACGGTAGCGATGAAGCAAATGAACTGCGAAGTCCACTCCGACTCCAATAGTAATCGCCGCTATGGATACTGTAATCAGGTTAAGATTCCAGTTTAGTGCCCAGAGGGTTCCGTATACCCATGCAGTCACCAACAGAACTGGAATAATCGCTTCAAATCCTTCAATCCAAGAACGGCACAGCAGAACTAACAACCCAAGACAGATTACTATGGAGACTGCCAGTGATCGCAGCATTCCGTCTGTCATAGTGCTCATCATCTGGTAGCGTTCGATTGGCTGGCCATACGGGGTTGCCACAAGCCCAAGGTCCTCTAGTGGCGTTGCATCTTCCTCTAGTTGCTGTAGTAGTTCACCGCCTCCCATAGTTCCAATATCGGCACTCGAGACGCGGATGAGCATCCCATTACAACTCCCATTTCCGTCCGCTCGTGCAAGGGCCCTGACCTCTGTCGATGTAAGGTCTCCAGCGCCTTGTTCCAGCAAGAGGCCCAACAGCTGCTGTGTCTCTGCTGCGCTATCGGGTAACCCATCACCATCTCCGTCAACCATACCCAATTGTGGTGCAAGTTGGGGAAATGTCAGCTGTATAACATTCGCGATTGAGAAAGCTCGCGGCTCTCCGCTAATTTGAGCGACCTTTGAATCGTTAGCCATTGCTGATTGAGTATCAAGCAACGCACGCAACACTTCTGGACGTGCCAGGTCGTCTCCTTCTACCAGCAGACCCGCTTCTTCGCCTGCTGTAGTTGCAAAGTCCCGTTCATAGACTATGAAAGCGCTATACATCTCCGAAGTGGGGTCAATCAAGTCCGTCATATCCAAATCCTGTTCCAGTTGAAGTGCAACCCAGAGTGAACCTCCTGTGAGTAGTAGGGCTAACACAATTACAGGTACAGGCCTCGATTGAGCCAAATCAGCAACCGCGTCTAGGACCGGTACCAAAGCTGAATTCTCTTCTAGCGGGGCTAAGTCAGGGTCTAGCCAGCGGTCAACCAGTAATCGTATCGCCGGCAGAAAGGTGGTAGTCAGGATGAATGCAGCAGCTATACCAAGCGCAACATGAATGCCAAAGTCTCGAATTGCTGGCACGGTTGAAATGCGGTTTGCGCTAAAAGCGGCCATAGTGGTCAGTGTAGTCAGAAGTAGTGCAGTTCCGACCAATCTCACTGAAATCCGCAGTGCCCGTTCCGGCCCCTGGTAATGGTCAGCACGGTAGCGATGCAGGATGTGTATTGCGTCATCAACACCAAGCGCCAACACCAAGATGGGAGCAATGAATGTGTACTGGGAGAAGCGCAGTCCTAGCAATTCGCCAGCGGCAAACATCCAGAGCAGTGCCATCATCACAGCCGTGAGGCTTAGAATCACGTCAGTGGGGCGTCGCAGCGAGAACCACAACAGCACAGCCATCGCCGCTAATGTGAGTGGAAGCAGCTTCGAGAGCGTCTTCTCTGAGGCTTCCTGCATTGCCTGGTTGGGTGCAGCCATCGAGTTCAACACCAGCATGTCACTCTCGAAAGTGTGGAAAGCATCGCGTACCGTACGCTCGGAAGTTTCGTCATTGTACGCACCCTGTTTATCGACCGATACTGTGACAAAAACTGAACGTGCATGCCAGACCCCATCCTTCTGTGAGGGGGCCCCGAACATCCCGCCCGCTAGAGGGTCCTCAATCAATGCTCCAAGTACAGTCTGCAACACTGAATCTGGCGTGTTTTCCAGTGTCAGGTTCTGTAGAGCAAGCATACCAGCAACGGCGGAGCCGGGGGAACTTACGGCCGTGTTAGTGTCATACAACCATTCCTGCACACTCTGTTGGGCCAAGAGATGGACTTCGAGCTGTAAAAGCTCTTGGAGAGATTCACGTGAGAGCAAGTTCCCGTCTGGCCTCTCGACTACTGCAGAGACACCGAATGGGAGTGGGAATTCGCCATAGGCAATCTGTCCTGCGTCTACCTCAGGTGAGGGAGGAAGGTAATCCTCCAGTGAGGTCTCGGTATCCATAGTCTGCATTGGCTGTAGCGCCAGACCTGTCAGGAATAATGTGATCAGTACGGTCGTCCATGGATAGGTTGCGACAAGCCGAGACACTTCCTCCATACGCGGCGATGCGACACGGGCGGACATCGGGCGGCGACCGACAGGTGGATAAAAACTGCTGGGCAGGCTAGTTTTCCGTAGTTTCCGCGGTGATGAGGCAAGACTAAATAAGCCTCTAAAATAGCCCGGAATAGTGTTTGAATTTCTGGACGGATGGCATCCGATTCAACAAGCGTTAGCTGCCGGACTTTTCACCTGGGGCATGACTGCTGCTGGTGCCGGGCTGGTCTTTTTTTTCAAGGAGGTAGACAGGAAGATTCTGGATGCGATGCTGGGTTTTGCAGCAGGCGTAATGATTGCGGCCAGTTTCTGGTCATTGCTGGCGCCGGCGATTGAACACTCGGACGGCACAGTCCTGAATGGTATCCTTCCCGTACTGGTTGGTTTCCTGCTTGGAGGCGTTTGCATGCGAATAATCGACAGGTTTCTCCCCCACCTTCATCCCGGGGCGCCTCCTGAAGAAACTGAGGGAATTAAGACCACATGGCACAGGAGTATGCTTCTTGTTTCAGCAATTACGCTTCACAATATACCGGAGGGACTGGCAGTTGGCGTTGCATTCGGTGCAGCAGCCACAGGAGACAGTTTTGGTGCCGCCATTGCCTTGGCAATAGGCATAGGCTTACAGAACTTTCCAGAGGGGGCTGCAGTTTCCCTACCCCTAAGGAGAGAGGGTCTTTCAAGGAAAAAGAGCTTCTGGTGGGGCCAGCTATCTGCTCTGGTAGAACCAATTGCCGCAGTTCTGGGCGCTGCCGTGGTAGTGTACATGGATCCGCTCCTTCCATATGCACTCGCATTTGCTGCTGGCGCAATGATTTTCGTGGTGGTCGAAGAACTGGTACCTGAGGCACATCGAGGGGGTCATGGAGACATCGCCACAATGGGTGTGATGTTGGGTTTCTCTGTTATGATGGTACTTGATGTCGCGTTTAGTGGCTAGAATTTAGGGTGAATATGGCTAGAGAACTTTTGTGGCTGGATTTGGAGATGACGGGACTCGATTCAAATTATCACGATATCGTCGAGATTGCGACTGTCATCACTGATGCGCACCTAGAGGTAATAGCGGAGGGGCCGGACCTGATAGTGCATGCGCACGAGGAACGGCTGGAGCGGATGGGCGACTACGTCCACGAGATGCATCAGCGCTCGGGACTGCTCGATGAAATTCGTGCTTCGGAGCTTACACTGGCGGAAGCGGAGGAACAGACGCTGAGTTTCATCGACTCGCACTTGCCGCAGGACTACCGGCCACCAATGTGCGGCAACTCCATTGGCACTGACCGGCGATTTCTGGAAGTGCAGATGCCTAAACTGGAGAACCGCTGCCACTATCGCGTCGTTGATGTTTCGAGTATCAAAGAACTGGCGTGGCGCTGGTACCCGAAGGCAATGAAACAGGCTCCCTCCAAGCTCGAGGCGCACCGCGCACGGGGTGACATCCTAGAGTCAATTGCTGAACTCAAGTTCTACCGCACGCAATTCATGCAGCCGCCGGAGCGCGCGTGAAGAAGGTAGTTGTCACCGGCGCCAATGGCCACGTTGGTTACTCCATCACGAAGCTGCTGGTCGAGCGAGGCTACGACGTGCGTGCAACGGTACGCGACGCGAACGATTCTACGAAGACAGCGCACCTCAATGCACTTGGCGTCGAAATAGTTGAGGCGGACCTGCTACGGTCGGAGACGCTTGCGCCGGTGATGGAGGGGCGTGACGGCCTGTTCCAAGTCGCTGCAGTCTATCGTAGCTGGGCGCGCGACCCACAGCGCGAGATCATTGACCCCTCGATTATTGGCGGTGTCAACGCGTTGCGCGCTGCACATGCGGCAGGGATCAAGCGAGTGGTATTCACATCCTCTACCGCGGCGGTTGGTCGTGCGGGACCGGACGGCGCACCGCTGACTGAAGCAGAATGGAACGACGCGTCGAGTCATCCATACTCCTATGCCAAGACAGAAGCTGAACGCCGTGCCTGGACTTTCGCTGAAGAGAACAACCTCGACCTGCTAGTAATCAACCCGACCGCAGTCATTGGTCCTGGTTTCCATCGGCATACGCCCTCAACAGCACCTTATCGCGCGCTGTTGCGCGGTGAGTTGCACCGTATTCCGCCTATAGTTTACGGATTAGTTGACGCACGTGACGTTGCGATGGGGCATGTGCTCGTCTACGAGACGCAACAAGCTAGTGGTCGCCACATCCTCTGCACGGAATGCCTGCCGGCTGAGGAACTAGTCAAGATGGTCCACAAAATTGACCCCACAATCAAGGTGCCAACCCGCCATGCAGCGCTATGGCAGGTCCGTATGCTCGCACGTTTGGAGCAGGCGCGCAGCTGGTTCGGTCACGAGCCGAAACTTACGCCGGAGACGGTCCGCGAATATTTGGGAAAGCCGACGAATTATGATTGCAGTAAGGCTCGCCGCGAGCTGGGGTGGCATCCATTGCCAATCCAGCAGACAGTGCGCGACACATTGGAGTGGGTACGTGAACACCCTGAACTTTTGTGACGACCAATATTTAAGGTAACCACGATGTCATGTCTTATTTCCAGACCGGCACCTACGCACGCTCACTCGCGCCCCTTCAAGGAATCTCTCCCGCAGGGCCCTCTGCTTCCAGCAGCGCCGCCGTCCAGTCATTTTGAAAGACGCCTTGCGGATCAAGCGTATTGCAGACGGTGCGAAAAGCATCGAACTTGGGGTAGAGGGATGTCAGCTCTTTGGCCTCCAGTGGGCAGACTTTTCCCCAGTGCGGACGAGCATGGAACAGTCGTGACATGCTTCGGGCCATGAAGTTCGCGAACAGGGAAAAACCAGCACGGCGTGCTGGCCCCGCGTAGCTGATAAAGCTCAGCGCGTACCAGTCATCCTCCGCGCCGCTGGCCATCGATATCAGGGTGTCATCGGGAAGCACCCGCCGCACACAGATGGGGTAGTGATGGAAGTAATGGTCGTGAAGCCCGGCAAGATCATCTTGCATGCCGAGTTCCTCGATTCGTCGCTGGTTGTATACGGATAACGTCGACACCCTCCCCCCAGCAACCTTGATGACTTCCTGGGCGAACCCGAGCGCAGCCTCCAGCTGGTCTCGAGGCAGGAACAACTCTATCTCTATGTGGCGAAAGGCCTCGTGCTTCATCACCAGCATGGACGAGGAGCGATCCGTAACCTTCCAGTTGCGAATCAGGAATGCCGGGATGATGCGACGAAAGGCAAGCCGGATTAAGCGCCGACTCCGCAGCACGCGTTTCAGAGACAGGAGCAGAAAGTGCATGCCATAGTCCATCACCCCCAGCCAGTAGAGCCGGTACAGCTTGGCAAGGCGGGAACGTGGCCGGTCATCCTCGCGCCGGTGCTGGCTGAAATATGACCAGTGCCAAGGGATGAGATAGAACTGCTGGAGCGGAAATGGCGTTTCGGCATCCAAGACGTCCGACAGACGACGAGACTCGGTGAAGTGCTCCTGCACGTTGTACTGTGCGCGGCAGCGGAGTTTCACGGACAAGATGATTCCGAGTGAACCCAGTGAACAGCGAGCTGCCTGCAGCTGTTCTCCAGCGTTCAACTCCTCGATAAACGCCCGGCCGGTGGAGGCGTCATAGCGCGCCAGCCGCACCCCCACGACATAGTGCGACATGCTGTGGCGTCCCGAACCGTGAGTGCCGGTGGAGATTGCCCCGGCAATCGTCTGTTCCGTTATCAGGCCCAGCGAATGCAGGGTGGCGCCGTCGCGGTCGAGCTCTTTGAGAAGGCGCTTGATCTGGCATCCGGCCCCAACCGTAGCAACGAACTGGTCACCGTCGGGCTGGAGCCGGATGTCGTTCAGCCGTCGCAAGTCCAGCAGCACACCGTCGCCGAGGACTGCCTCGCTCCAGCTGTGCAATCTGCCGATGGCGCGGATGCGCTGGCCGCGGTGTCTGTCGAGAATCTGCAGGACTTCCCGCTCGTCGGCTGGGGTGTAAGCCGCCGACGGCTGAAATATTTGGTTGCGGCCGAAATTCTTGTGTTGCACGCTATGGCAACTGCGTCACGATGAGTCGCGACTTGATGCGGTTGACGATGTCGTCGCTCACAACTTGCAAACCACACTCTTGCAGCAGCTGCAGTAAATCGAAGTTCTTGCCCAACCCTATCCTGCGACGCACCGGGTCCCATGCACGCGACAGTTTGCCCGGCTCCTCCTTGTAGTGGTTAACGATGACTAGTCTACCGCCCGGCTTGGTAACACGCATCATCTCACGCAGCACTACATCTGGCTCTGCCACCACTGCAATCGCATGCGCTACCACCGCGTGGTCAAATGTTTCATCGATAAATTCCAGCTTGTGAGCGTCCATCTGGTACAGCGTTACGTCCGCTACCACCTCGCCTCTGTCCAACCGTTTCTGCGCCTTTTTCAACATCGCCGCGCTGAAATCGAGCGCATCAACACGCACGCCAGCAACATAGTGGCGCAGTGAGATGCCGGTACCAACCCCTACCTCCAGCACCCGCTCACCAGGTTGTGCGTCCAAGGCTTCAACCATCCGTGTATGCCCTTCGGCGAAAGTGGGTGCGAAGACGCGGTCGTAGACCGGTGCGTAAATCTTGTAGGCGATGTTACTGTTCTTGCGTGTTGCCACGTCGCGGGAGTGCTCCAGCGTCTTAAGCCCTTGCCGACAGTCCGGCGGCGGCGGCGGCCCCGGCTACTGCCAGCAGTTGCAGTGGCCCGGTCCCAAGCCACGCCACAACAACACATAACGCAGCGCAGGTGACACCGAAAACGCGCAGTAGCCAGCGCATGTTTGCTTCCCGATTAGTGTGCTGCGTCGGAATGCGTAGGCTGACAAACCAAGCTCCAACAATACCGGCCAGCAGTACCGACACCTGCCCGTATCCTGGGTCACCCAGCCTAGTCAGCGCGTAGATGGAATAAGTAACGGCGGTCCACATCATCGTAATTGTGTAGACCTTCGAACGGAACGGCATTCCCAGTCCGGCACGGTAATCACGGACGTAGCCGCCAAAGACAGGGTGGTGCAGCAGCCAGTTGTAGAACTTCTCCGATCCGCGTGCGTAGAATGCCGCAGCAAGGACGTAGAAGGAAACGGTTGGCAGCCCCGGCACATATGCGCCGATAGTACCAATAGCGACGCAGACGTGGCCCAGCAACATCCAAACACTGCGTACCAGTGGATTGCGTGCCAGCCTGAGTCCTTCTTGTGGCATGCAGATGTCGCCCTGCAAGGAGTCTATAAACTGTTGCGCGCGCAGCCGCTAGTGCCGAAAGTCGTCGCAGTCCGCTCGAGTCAAACCTAAAAGACCCCCTTCCCTGCGCCCGCCGTGGACCACGTCGTCACCATCCAGAACCTCGCCAACGACGATATTGTATCTGTCCTTGACCGGGCGCGCGAGCTGCTGCCAGTAGCGCACGGCGACAAGCGCAGCGACGCGCTTGCCGGCAAAATCCTTGCTACCTGCTTCTTCGAACCATCTACTCGTACGCGACTCTCCTTCGAGACTGCCATGCACCGGCTGGGCGGGAATGTCATCGGCTTTGCCGATTCAAGCGCCACTTCACACTTGAAGGGAGAGACGCTGGCTGACGCAGTGCAGATGGTAGCCGGCTACGCCGACGCCATCGTACTACGGCATCCACAGGAGGGGGCGGCGCAACTGGCGGCCGAAATCTCGAAAGTACCAGTTATCAACGGCGGCGACGGCGCCGGCCAGCACCCGACGCAGACATTGCTCGACCTGTTTACGATTCGCGAAGAGGTCGGCAAGCTGGAAGGACTGACGGTGGGACTACTAGGCGACCTGCGCTACGGCAGGACAGTCCACTCACTGGCGGCTGCGCTGGCACGCTACGATACAACAATGCACTTCATCGCACCGAAGAGTCTAGCGATGCCGCGCCGCGTGACTACGGAATTGCCCGACGGCTGGAGTGCACACACTGCTCTCGACGGGATTCTACCTGAACTGGACATACTCTACGTCACTCGCATCCAGAAGGAGCGCTTCCCCGATCCGGAAGACTATGCGCGCGTCGCTGGTGCCTATGCTATCTCGACCGAGGCTCTGCGCGACGCTAAACCGATGTTACGCATCCTGCACCCGCTGCCACGAGTCGATGAGATAGCAACCGATGTCGATGGCACCGATCACGCCGCCTACTTCCGCCAGGCGTTCAATGGAGTCCCAGTCCGGATGGCGCTGTTGGAGATGCTGCTCGGGAGTGACTGATGACTGACAAACTGCTCAAGGTGCAGCCAATCCGCAACGGAACCGTGATAGACCACCTGCGCGCTGGTGCTGGCCTCAAGATTCTTGACATCCTTGACATAGCAGGCACTGGTAACACGGTCAGCCTGTTGATTAACGTCCCCAGTTCCAAACAGGGGCGCAAGGACATAATCAAGATTGAGGACCGGGAACTGACCGAGAGCGAGACCGAGCGCATTGCGCTGCTTTCGCCTGGTGCCCATGTCAATATCATTCGCAATTACTCTGTTGCTGAAAAAACGGCGGTCGGAATTCCCGAAGAGGTGGCCGGTGTCGCGCGCTGCCCCAACACCAACTGTATCTCAAACAACGAGCGCGGCGCAATCAGTCGACTGCTACTGCGCAACCGTGAACCGGTCCAGCTGGCGTGCGCTTACTGTGCTCGGCTAGTCGCCGAAGAAGAACTTCAGTTCCTCTAGGCAACAACCCGTGTGCCTGCCTCGCCTGCAAGCGCTGCAGTGATTTTCGCGGTGGAAGAGATTATGGCCTCCTGGCCACCATTCTCCACAAAATCAAGCGCGGCATGGACCTTGGGCCCCATAGAACCATCCGGGAATTCGCCGGCTTCGTAATGACTTCGCAGTTCGGCGACCGTTACTACACCCAGTGGCTCCCGCTCGGGACCCACCCAGACATGCTCAACATCGGTGGCGATAATCAGGTGCGTCGCGTTCAACTGCTGCGCCAGCAGCCCTGCCACCAAGTCCTTATCGATAACACCTTCGATGCCGCGCCATCCGTCGCCGTCACGAACCACTGGCGTCCCACCGCCGCCGGCGGTAATGCAAAGGACACGGTTCTCGAATAGCGAGCGGATGATGTCTAGCTCGAGCACCCTCTGTGGCTCAGGTGAGGCAACAAGGCGTCGCACTCCTTTCTCGCTGACGGCAAACACCCAGTTGCGCTTCTCAAGTTCGGCGCGCCGTTCTGGTGGATACCATGGTCCAATCGGCTTGCGCGGCTCGCCCAGTTCTGGGGCTACTTCGACCTGCGCTAGCATGGTCATGACATCACGCTTGCCACCCTCGGTGGTAATGATTTCGCGGACCGTCCGCTCGAGCAGGTAACCGAGGCCACCCTGCGTATCTGACACTAGGTGGTCAAGCGGCCGTTCCGGGGTTTCAGGTAGTCCCGCCTCGGCGCGCAGTAGCGCATATCCCACCTGTGGGCCATTACCGTGGGTCAGTAACAGTTTTTCACGGCCTGCCAGCAGTCCTGCCAGTGGTGCCAGTGAAGCCCGCGCACGTCGCAATTCACCTTCGACACCACCATCATCGCTGGACTGCTGGAGGGCGTTACCGCCCAGCGCCAGCACAGCGCGCATTTAGAATCGGTCGTCGTAGTCGCCAGCGCTCAGCGCCGCTTGGAATGCCTTTGGGTCCTGTCCTTCGCAGGTGAGTCCCATCGATTTGGCAACTCCCAGGATTTCCGAAGTCATTGCCTTCAGGTCGCCGCCCGTCAGTGCGGGCGCCTTCTGCTTCGCGACTGTCATTGCCTGCTCCAGTGTCATGTCAGCCGCAACGACTGTTCCGGCTTCGCCGGAGCCCTTGGCAAGGCCGAGGACCTGTTTGACTAGCGACGCCGCAGGGGGCGTACCAACCGAAATCGTGAAGGAGTTATCGTCGGCAACCTTCACCTTTACCGGCACTTTCATGCCTGCCATCTCCTTCGTTTTAGCGTTGATTTCGTCAATAACTGCCTTGACGTTGACTCCGCTTGGGCCAAGCGCTGGGCCCAGTGGCGGTCCTGCATTAGCTTTGCCCGCCTCGACCAGTGCCTCTACTGTTTCACCCATCAGATTGGATCCTTCTCGAGCACGCGGACATGGTCGCCCCTCACAGTAATCGGGATGGGGACCATAGCCTCAATCAGTTCGACTGTTAC
>Ga0066843_10000099_pt1 | contig 24741 bp, 16 predicted proteins | sample ETNtaG_15_FD_66663 | JGI IMG/M metagenome (GOLD analysis project Ga0066843, IMG submission 66663) | Marine microbial and viral communities from oxygen minimum zone, Eastern Pacific Ocean - ETNP201302PF89A | ecosystem: Environmental > Aquatic > Marine > Oceanic | place: Pacific Ocean: Eastern... | reverse complement strand
CAATAGTCCTTATTAGGAGAAGTCAAAAATGCCAGACATGCTGATACTTGAGACGGAAGATCGGATGGAGAAGGCAGTTGAAGCTACAACCAGCGAGTTTTCCCAAATCCAGACAGGGCGAGCTTCTCTTTCCTTGCTTGATAATGTTACGGTAGAATACTACGGAGCGAAAAGCACTATTAACCAAATTGCCACAGTGACGACACCTGAGGCTCGCTTAGTCGTGATACAACCATGGGACAAATCGACTATAAAGGACATCGAAAAAGCAATTAGCCAGTCCGATTTGGGGCTTAATCCGAATAGTGATGGCGTGGTGATTCGAATACAAATCCCTGAGCTTACAACTGAACGTCGACAGGAATTGGTGAAACTTGTTGGTAGAATTACGGAAGAGGGACGTACCTCGATAAGAAATATCAGACGCGATGCTAATGGTTCCTTAAAGAAAATGGAGAAAGCTAAGGGGATTTCGGAGGACGATAGACGTGCTTACGAAGGGGATGTACAAGATTTGACCGATTCTTATGTCGGTCAGATTGAGGAGCTTGCCAAATCAAAGGAAAGTGAATTACTAGAGATTTAGCAAAAGAAGGCCATAAGTAAAATTTCGATGCTATGGAAGCGGGTTGTTAGTTCAACAGTCTTAATTCCATTTTCCCTTTGGGTTGTATGGATTGGGGGTTGGCCCTACAAAGCTATAACTGTCGCAATTGTGATTTTAGCCCTAGTTGAATTTTGTCAGTTGACAAAAACTATCGGTGTTGGTCGGGTTGCAACCTTTTTATTTTCTCTTCTCTTTTGCTCACTTGCTTTCAGAAGTCTCATCCATCAGGAAGATACAGGATTATTCTTAGGCTTTTTTGTTACATTTGTCCTTTTTGGGGCATTTCTAGTCCAAATTCTGCAAGATAAAGCAGATTCTGGTTTCCTGTCTGCCGCAGTTCTGGTTATTGGTGCAATCTACATAGGTTGGGCCTTTGGCTACCACGTAATCCAACTTCGAAGCTTAAAGGATGGACACAGTTTTACCTGCTTTCTGTTGATCATCATCTGGGCTTGTGATTCTATCGCATACTTTTATGGGAAACGTTTAGGGAAGCATAAAATTCGCCCCAACATTAGTCCTGGAAAGACGATCGAAGGCACAGTAGTCGGATTACTCTTTAGTGTTATAAGTGGGCTTGGGCTTTGGTATATAAGTGGGCTCGGGCTTCGGTATTTTCAGCTACCAAATGATATTGGCATAAAGGAAGCCATTTTGGCTGCTCTGATTATCGGCATAACCAGTCAAATTAGCGATTTTAGTGAGTCAATCATCAAACGTGCCGCTGGTGTCAAGGATTCGGGAACCTTGATTCCTGGTCACGGTGGTGCTTTGGATCGAATTGACAGTATGATATTTGCCACTCCTGCATTATATTATTATCTTCGTTTAATACTTGGTCTGGAATGAAAAACATAGCAATTCTTGGTTCTACCGGATCTATCGGTAAAAGCGCTTTATCGATTGCAAAAACTCACCCAGATCTATTTACAATTTCAGCCCTGGCAGCTAATACCTCAGTTGATCTAATTGAACAGCAAGTGCGCCAGTTCCATCCCAAACTTGTTGCTCTCTACGATCAAAGTGCTGCTAACCTTCTTCGTCGGCGAATTAGCGATTTAAAGTCTGTTGAAGTTATGTCAGGAGCAGTAGGGATCTCAGCAGTCGCAAAGATTGACGAAGCGGAACTTGTTCTTGAAGCCATGGGTGGAAGTATCGGATTGCTACCAACACTTGAGGCAATTGAAGCTGGTAAAGACCTGGCTTTTGTGAATAAGGAGGTTTTAGTGATGTGCGGTTCTCTGGTACAGAAGGCAGCGAAAAAACACAATGTAAAACTACTACCAGTGGATAGTGAGATTAGTGCTGTTTTCCAATGTTTGCCAAAATCGTTTCAGAAAGACAGAATACATAAACTTATTCTAACTGCGTCGGGGGGACCTTTTAGGGAGACATCGAGCACCCAGCTGAGGCACATGACACCAGAACAAGCCTTAAAACACCCCAATTGGAAAATGGGCAACAAAGTCACAATTGATTCAGCAACTATGATGAATAAGGGACTCGAAGTCATCGAAGCAAAATGTTTTTTTGAACTTGAACTCAAGAATATTGAAATTGTCGTTCATGCTGAAAGTATTATACACTCGATGGTTGAATTTGTAGATGGATCCATGCTCGCTCAACTGGGCGTACCAGATATGCGTGTACCAATACAATATGCTTTAACTTATCCTGATCGTTTAGAGAATCCAGCGGATCGGCTCGATTTTTCGCAGATTCGTCAATTTAATTTTGAGCCACCAGATTTCAAGCGTTTTCCATGTTTGGATCTTGCTTATACTGCAGCAGAAGTGGGAGGCACCTTGCCAACTGTGTTAAGTAGTTCTGATGAAGTTGTTGTTGACGCATTCCTAAATCGTCAAATTGGTTTTATGGATATCCCTGCTATTATTCGTCGTGCTATGGATCTGCATGATGTCGTTTATGAAGCAGAACTTGACCAAATTCTTGAGATAAATCGGTGGACTCGAGAAATTACCAGGAAAATCATTGGGAACTAAAAAAGGAAACTATGGTAATGGGGATTTTTGAGTGGGTTATTCGCTGGGGGCCAAATACGATCTATGCTTTTCTTGCTCTCGGCCTACTCGTATTTATCCATGAGCTTGGTCATTTTCTAGCTGCGAAGTGGTGTGGAATTAGAGTTGAAAAATTTTCCGTTGGTTTTGGTCCAGCAATAATCAGTTTTAGGCGTGGAGAAACTGATTATTGCCTTGCTCTGATACTTTTTGGAGGTTATGTCAAGATGGCGGGAGAAAACCCGGATGAACGCACTGGAGGAGATAGAACTCCATCGGCTGAAAATCCAACAGGCGAATTTGATACCGCAACCGTTGGTCGTCGCATGTTAGTCGCGATAGCAGGTCCTGCGGCAAATATTTTACTTGCTGTTTTGGCCTTTGCAATTTTTTATATGATAAATGGAGAAGGCCCAATCCGTAATTCCGCGATAACGACAGTAATTGGCTACGTGGTTAAGGATAGTCCTGCTGAGAGATTTGGGATAGAAACTGGAGACCAAATTATCGCGATCAGCAGGGAGCCGCACCTTCCAGATAAAATTTTGGGACGAAAAAAGCATCGCACCCAGATAAGGAAATGGGAGGATTTGCATATGGAAATTGCGTTAGCACCCGATACCAAACTTGATATAGAATTAATTCGGGACCAGAAAAAACGCATTGTTTCAGTAACTCCAGCAGTGGTATCTCGTGGATCTCGTCAAATCGGACAACTTGGTGTTTTAGCAGCTGAGAAATTATTAGTTCATCGGTCATGGCATAGGCAAATTCGGAAAGATGACATAGTCAACACTATAAACGGTCAAATCATTTATCACTCAAACACGTTAAATGATTTGATGACCAAACACAGTGATGAAATAATCACGTTAGGCTTAGTCCGCGATGATAAATCAATAACCGTCGATACAAAATTAAACCGATCAATAAATGTATATTCGGAACCTAGCAGTGTCGCAGAAAGAGCTGGTTTTAAAACTGGCGACCAAGTCTTGAAAATCAATGGCAGATTACTTGTAGATATTGGAGCCACCAATGAAGAAAAAATCGCTAATAATGGAGACAGGTTATTAGAAAAGGTCAATAGAGAACTGAAGCAAACAGCATTAACTAATCGCAATCAGTCACTTGAATTGGATCTGCTTCGACCGACTGAAACGGGTGGGAATGAGATAATAAAAGTTGAGATTGCTCCTGAAATTAAGAATGGCACGGCCGATTGGCAGGGACTGCATTTTGTCCCGGGAATTTCTGAAATGGAGCTGATTGAACCGAGTCATAGTAGAACATACAATCTTTTCACAGCTGGGGGAAGGAGTATTGAGGAATGTTATGTTACTATCTCTAAGATCTTTACAACACTTCGGAAACTCGTAACTGGATATGTCTCACCAAAATTTCTTAGTGGTCCGATTGGAATTCTTCGCATAACCGCAATAGTCGCCCAGTCGGCTTTAACACAGTTTATATGGTTTGTTGCTTTTATCAGCATTAATCTTGGTATTGTCAATTTATTTCCGTTACCAATTGCCGATGGGGGATTGATACTCTTTTTTGCAATTGAAAAATTGCGAGGAAAACCACTGAGTTTGAGAACGCAAAGTCTCATTCAACAAGTTAGTTTTGCGTTCATAGCCTTGTTTTTTTTATTTGTTACTTTTTACGATGTTTGGGATTTCTTTCCCTCTTCATAGAGATTGACTGATTGCGATTCCCAGGTTTAGTAAGTTTCTAACTCTCCCAGTTTGTAATTCAACAGTTATAGGAATAGGATAATTCGGAAGATAATTAGCATCCATTAGCACAAGATTCAGCATGGCAAACTCAATCCAAGAATATCTGCAAGTGATTTCGACAGTTAGAGAATACGTGGAGGAACAGATGCAACTTGGTTTTACTGAGATACTTGATCCGGAACATTCCAAATTTGGAGAAGTTGATTATAATCAACTTCTCCAAGAAGCAAATGGATGTCAGAAGTGCGAATTGCACACAACCCGTACCAATGTGGTCTTCGGTACAGGTAATGAAAATGCTGATTTGGTGTTCGTCGGTGAAGCTCCTGGTAGGGACGAAGATGAAAAAGGGGAGCCTTTTGTTGGACGTGCTGGACAGTTATTAACCAAGGTTATTGAAGCCATGGGGTTGACCCGCGACGAAGTTTATATCGCAAATGTGATCAAATGCCGACCTCCTAACAACCGAAATCCCAAACGTATAGAGATCGAGTCTTGCGAACCTTACTTAATTAGACAAGTCGAGTTGATTAAACCAAAGGTCATTTGCGCTTTGGGGACTTTTGCTGCACAGATGCTTTTGCGTACGGAAGCAAAAATCTCTTCACTACGTGGAAAATTCCATGAATATTGTGGAACTAAGGTAATGCCTACCTATCATCCTGCTTATCTTCTGCGTAACCCAGATGGGAAACGTGAGGTATGGGAAGACATGCAAAAAATTATGGCTGAACTCAACTTACCTATACGATGAAGTTTGCGCATGTTGCTTTCCCAATACCTGAAGATCTCACTTTTACTTATTCTATTCCGAATCATTTTATTCCTATAGCTCAAATTGGTTGTCGTGTCTTGGCTTCTTTTGGTAGCAGTATTCGTGAAGGAGTAATCGTTAATCTTCTAGACAAACCTAATGTTGATAATCCAGGTTTTAAAATTAAGGCCATTACTGATTGTTTAGATATTGAGCCAGCGTTTTCAGGCTCAATTTTGAAACTTACGAGCTGGGTTTCAAGGTACTATCTTTCATCTTGGGGTGAAGCTCTGAAGTGTGCTGCGCCAGCTGCAATTCGTACAAAACAACGACAGACAATACACCTTACTGCAACCAAGGATGAAATCGAGAAGCTAAAGCGGCGTGCAAAATTGCAAGGGAGGGTCTTGACTGAGCTTACTAATGATGGAGATCTCACCATAAATCAGCTCGCTAAGCGCGTGAAGAAATCGTCATCGAGTTTGCGTTCAGTACTAGCTCTGTTGCAAGGGAAAAAATTAATCGATATTCGAGTCAACTTTAGGCCGAATTCTCAAAAAAAATATGCTACTTTTGTTACTTTAGCTAAACCGATTTCTGAAATCAAACAAGGAATGACCTCAACCCTTCAGCGTGCGCCTAAGCAGGCTGAGATACTTCACAACCTAATATCTGGTTATAATAGGTTGCCAATTTCTAGTGCAGAACTACTGAAAACTACTAATACTAGTTTGACAACACTTCAAGCTTTGGAAAGAAAGAACCTGGTGGAATTGCAGTCGGTTGAAATTACCAGAAATCCGTGGGATTCTAAGCTAATCGAGAAAACGGAGCCACTGTCCCTTAATTCCGATCAGATCAATGCAGTAGCAGAGATACACCGCGCGATTGAAGCTAACCTGCCTCAAACATTTCTGTTACACGGGGTAACAGGTAGTGGAAAAACAGAGGTCTATCTACAAATTATCGCGACAGTCCTAAATAAAAAGGAAGGAGCGATTATTCTGATTCCTGAGATATCGCTGACACCACAAACTGTCTCTCGTTTCGTTGGTCGTTTTGGTGCAAATGTTGCCGTCTTACATAGTCGTCTATCTGATGGTGAACGGTATGATCAGTGGCAAAAGGTTCGTTCAGGCGAGGCTTCGATTGTCATTGGAGCTAGATCAGCGATCTTTGCACCAGTTCCCGATCTCGGACTGATTGTAATAGATGAAGAACATGAAACGTCCTACAAGCAGGATTCATCACCACGTTATCATGCCCGTGATGTGGCAATTCAAAGATCGAAATTAGAAAATTGCATTGTTGTTTTGGGAACAGCAACGCCTTCACTTGAAAGTTTCTATCATACTCAGCAAGGGAAGTTCCACTTAATCTCAATGCCGTCACGTATCGGTAGTAGAGAAATGCCAAAGGTGGAAATTATCGATATGCGTGAGGAATTAAAATCTAAGAACCGCTCCATATTTTCGAGATCTTTGCTCACAGAGATTACGGATAGACTAACGAAGAATGAACAAACTATTCTGTTCCTAAACCGACGTGGTTATTCAAGTTATGTGTTCTGTAGGAATTGTGGCCATGTTGAAAAATGCGAGGTATGTTCAGTATCAATGACCTACCATTTTAGTAAGCAACGGACAGTCTGCCACCACTGTGGTGCAGAGAAAAGGACTCCACGAAGTTGTCCGAGTTGCACTAGTGAAAACATTCGCTATTTTGGGTTAGGAACCGAGCGAGTCGAACAAGAAGTTTTAAGAGTATTTCCTCAAGCAAAAGTTCAACGAATGGATACTGATTCCACATTACAGAAAAATGCGCATCAGACAATATTAGACCGATTTAACAATCAGGAAATTGATATACTTGTTGGTACGCAAATGATCGCAAAAGGATTGGATTTTCCAAACGTTACTCTGGTTGGTGTTATCATTGCGGATACTGCTCTTAATTTGCCTGATTTTCGTGCTAGTGAGCGTTCCTTTAATCTGCTCACACAAGTTGCTGGCCGGTCTGGCAGGAGTAACTTGGAAGGGAAAGTTATTGTTCAAACCTATATGCCAGATCACTATGGCATCCAAGCTGCAAAGAACCATGATTACGTTGGTTTTTATAACCAAGAAATTATGTTTCGGAAGGAATTGAACTATCCACCATTAAGTCATGTTGCAACTATTTTGGTGCGGGGAACCGCAGAAGAAGAGGTCATCAATACTGCCAACGATCTACGAAGTATTCTAGACTCAATCCAAGCAGATCAATTCCCAAATATTGAGGTTCGGGGACCAGTTGCTGCACCATTATCCAAGATAAAGGCCAAACACCGTTGGCACCTGTTAGTAAAATGTGAAAGTTCTGATGACCTTCGTGAAGCAATCCACACTATGAATCAATCAACACGGACTAATTTTACACCAACGAGCGTCGAGAAAATTGTGGACATTGATCCGATTAGTATGCTTTGATTATCCTTCAGACTTAACGGTATATTAGTTTTTCAATTGATTGAGCGATGTCGGCCCGATGTGTGGAGAGCAACTCTGGGTTATCAGTAAAGTCTGTCATATTGGAAATTATACTTGTGGGTATCATCAAGTATCCTTCTACCTCGCGAAGAAGTTGGTTCTCAGGATCTTCTGCTTTGAGCTTTTCAATTTGGTCTCTCAATATCCAGAAATACTCATAATCTTCAATGCCTTCCCTAAGCATTTCCCAGCGAATTGAGTTAACTGGTCCCTCAATTGATTTAGATCCATCCAAGACCTCTATTGGAGGATAAAGAAAGCGACCATCACCATTTCCCCAGTAACCTACATAATCTATTGGCAAGCCATAACCTGACTGGTAACTCATTGGATCTAAATATGGGTTTGGTAATTCATTATCAGAATGCAAAAGTGGGCTCATCCAATAATTTGTATTCCAAATATAAATTCCATCTAGACCATATTTCCATGCCTGCCATAGCCACATTCGCATCTCAATACCGTGATGATCAATAAAAAGTCCTGCATATGGGGATTTCGGAGCATTACGTATAGACCACCAAACTTTATCCCCTGCAACCTTGCGTTCTTGGGCTAAAACTTGATCAAAGTTGGGTGTGAGAGGACACCATATATCGACGCTGCCCGCTAATTCTGGAACAACATCATGGGTTAACATACGGGTTAGTTTGGGTGCTGAACTACCAATTTTATCCATTTTTGTTTGGATAAATCCATAGTCTTTTTGCTCTGGTTCATCAAACCAAAACACGTAAGCTTTATCCAACCAACCATTCTGCTTAAGATAGTCTTCCAGCTTGGTTAAATAACCTGAGAAAAGAGTTTCATATTCAGATGATCCCGATTCGTAACCCTCAATAACTCCAACAGTTCTTTCATAAGAATTGCTGCTGCCTGATCCCTCAAGTAGTATTTGGAAGGCATTAAATCGTAATCCATCGATGTAATTTCTAGCCGCCGATTCAAAACTTGCTGTATCCAAAGTTATATTCCAATCAGCAATTAATCTTTCAAAATTAGGATCAGGAATCAGATTCATACTGTGCGAAGCTTCATACAACGATAATCGATCAAACCAAGCAATACCAGTTTCCACTCCAGAGCTTGTTAATTGAACGGGTGAAAGTCTAACTGTTATCGATTTTGTCCCTTGTGGTAAAGAACCAATACGAATTTCCTCTTTTTGCCATATTCCGCGTCCTACATAACCAAATGAAATCTCACGCAAAATCTTTCCATTTTTATCATAACATAGAATATCAACCTCGTACGGTTGCTCCTTCTCAGCAGTTTTTACGAAAAAACCGAATTCATAAGTTTTGGCTGAGTCCACCGAAATCAGCTTTTTCCCGATAGCGAAAAAATCCTGATCTTTCTGATCGTCCTCAATTCGCATACTGAAAAGGCCTTCAGCTTTATCTGTGTCAATAATTTCACCGCCTTCCCACCAATGACCTTCAAAGTCAGTTTGAATTGGATGCAACGCCATCGGATTTATTGGTGAAATCCGATGAGCTGCGAAATTTTGATAGTACTTCTCCAAAACTTTCTCAAGCTCATCTTGATTTTCAAGGTGGTGGTATTTCCTTATATTCTCAGGGTCGATTCCAAAGGCGGACTGAATGTGAGTCTCGTCAGATAGCTCGAAATCCCAGACTTGTAGTTCAATTTCAAAAGTTTCAGACCACAAAGCTCCTTCTTTGGGGCTAGAATTCTGTTTATCCAAATTGGAAGCAGCAATAAACTGTTCTAACTCAGGATCTGGCTCCATTTCTTCGGAAAAATTCGCGCAGTTACTATCTTTTTGCACACCGCGGACAGTTTGAATTACTTGTTGTGTCTCAACCTGTTCTTCTACGGCTTTAATTGGAGGGGGAGGCCCCATGGTGCCGGAAATTGATATCGATCCTCTGTATTTTCCCGCAGCAATGCCCTTCGGAACGCGAATAGTTATCCAAAATGGATAGTTCTGGCCTGGATTCAGTTGTGCCGGTTGGTTGTAAGGAAGAATTGGATCTGGCCAGTATCCTTTTGAACCGCTTTTGTCCGTTGGATTTTGCACAAGAACGTAGTTAACTATTGCTAATTCTACATTCGCAGCTGGTATTTCGTTAGCATTGGAAATTAGACTACTAGATCGGACACGCAACTGGTTCAAGAATCGGTCAGGGGTAATAATCAACTGGAACGATTCGGACTCATTTTTGGCTGCAGACAGGCTAATCAACGATTCTTCCTTCTTCGGTACAGCACGGTCACGGCTGACTTTATTGGCACTATTTGTCCACCATACAGCGCCCACAGTTTTAGTTTGCCCAAGCAATCTCCCAAAATTAGCATCATAAAGCGAAGAAACACTAAAAGGAAGCATCGCTCTATAGACTGTGTCACCATTAAAAATATCTTTAATTTGGACAATCATAATATAGTCTGTAGCTTCAATAAGTTCGTAACTCGGCCACCGTACACGCCAAGTTTCGGAGAAACCTATGTATATTACTTTAGTCCCAAAATCCGTTGCTGTCACACTACCCTTTTTCTGAATTGTGAGAGAAGCTTCTAATTCAACTGCGAAGTCTTGGAGGTTAGCAATCAACAAACTTACTTCATTATGTTTATTTCCTGTTTTTAAGTCACCGATGGTTTCGAATTCGACTGCTACTGAATTGAAAGGAATACTAACCTCGGCATAGTGGGTTTCGCCTATTAGATCAAGCGTAGCATCATCGATTTCACTTTGATACTGATAAGCCAAAATTTCAGCCTTATTGGTTGAACTCAAGCGGACATAAATATTTTCAGCGGGCAGAATATCGCCTGGAAGTGAGAAAGCTTCAGTGCCGGATTGCTTGACTTCACCAACAACCGTCCAATTGCGTTCATCCACTCCTATTTCAACAATACATTTGTTGCCATCATGTACATTGGCCTGAATATTTATCGTTCCTTTGATCTGTTGATAGCCGGGCAAATCATGCCGGTAAACAATCTCTGAGTCTTTGGGCAAAAGCCAGCGATCAGTGTTAAAATAGGCATTATGCTGGACTAGATTTCGTGATGTGTTACTGGTCATACTGGTATAATCTGATTGGAAGGTATATATGCCAGAGTGAATTAATTCACCTTCTCCCAGATTCAGATCGTGCCTTGTACGATGAATTGGAGTGATGTCAACAATACTAATATCATCGAAGAAAATTTTTCCTTTGGTCTCGTATTGGCCAAAGCGGAGGAAAACACCAAGTGTATTGATGGGAGTTGTAAATATCAACTCATGCTGTTCCCAACTTGTTCTTACAACCAAATCACGTGTTACCAGATTTGATCCTACCACAGCAGTTCCACCATCAACTCCTGCTGCCCCTTTCATCGAGAAGCTGAGGTGATAAACTCGGTTTGGTAAAATCAAACTTGTTGAAGATCGCCAAAATGAAAGGTTTCCTGGCTTTCCATTTCCTCTAATTGAAATACAGCGTTCTCCGGTTTTACCAAGAAGTTCCCATTTACCAAGGGCGCCATTTGAAAGTTCCCACCCTTGCGGAGATTCAGTGCCGAGCTCAAATGAGCCGTTTTCGACCAGAGGGTTCTGTGCCCAAGCAATTGCGGGCGCAAGAACTAAGGTTACCAAGATTCTCAAGATTCTCAAACTATTCTCTCCTCAGGTTAATATTACAATGATTTTAAATCTCTATGCTTGATCGAACTAAATTGCAGATATCCGTACAATATAAATATTCTATAACCTAAAAGTTAAACTTGGACCCATTAGATCTGAGTTTGTTTATCTGTTACCTAACTGTTGGTATATTCCTTCTGTTTTCTGGATCATCTGGGTAACACTAAAGTAAGTTTCAACGCGTTGGCGTCCAGCAATCCCAAATGTACTTCGCAAGTTAGGATTATCAATTAGGTCAATAGCGGCCTTTGTAGCAGAGTTAAGGCTTGTTTTCGAAACAACAATCCCTGTTTCATTATGTTGTACAATGTGCAATTTTAATGGATCAGCTGACGTGGCGAATATGACAGGAATACCACATGACATAGCTTCAATCATAACAGATCCTCCTGAAAGCGTTAGCAAAAAATCGAGGGATGCCAACACCGCCGGCATGTTGCTCAGTCGTCCCGTAAAGGTAACGTATGGATTGAGCTCATTTTCGTTGCAAAAAGCTTTGAGCTTATAATGATATCGCTTAGAATAAATATCACCAATAACAAAAAAATGTGCTTCTCGACCGGATGAAAGTATGTTTTTTACAATCCGAAGAAAATCAAGTTGCCTTTTAGCTAGTTCGATGCGCCCGACAAAACCAACTAGCACTTTAGCATTAGGAGCATATTCCTGCACGAGAACGTTTTCCTTTGATTTTTTTGGCTTAAATTTGCTGATATCGACGGCATCGAAAATAATTTCAATTTTTTCTTCTGGTACACCATCTTGAATGAGTGCATCTCGATATCTATGACCAATTGAAATTACTGAAGACGCTTGTTTTAGAGAATAATATTTTGCATGGTTTTCGCGCATTTTGCTGCGGACATGAACAACATTTGGTATAGACAGTTCTCGGCTGACAGCAAGCATGTAGGGATTCATCCGATAATCTGAATGAATAAGATTAATGTCTGCTTTTTTTGCAAACTGGACAATTCTCTGAACTGCGAGTCTTTTTGTAAGAATTGATTGCACATGCAACCACCTTGGAAGTTTAAGGATATGTGTTGGAATTCCTTCTGAAAGGAGACTTTCTACCAGATCTCCTTTACTTGGGCAAATGACAATCGGATGAAATCTTTTCCGGTCCAACCCCTTGATTAAATATTCATATTGTATCTCTCCGCCGCCAACCTTAGCCCCATACAAAGTTAAATACAAAACACTAATTTTATCCATAAGCTTTGTAATCCATAAGTAGAGGCAGGCCTTCAATTGTTTATCGGGAATAATACAATTGTAAAATCACAAGAAAACCAACAAATTCAAATAGTAACTGCTGAACTCTAATAAGCATTAATGCCAAATGCAAATCATCAACTGCCTATGGAACCACAAAACAAAAAAAGCGAAACGGAGAATTGGAAACCTGTGTCTATTGTGACCATCTATCTATCTTTAAAATGTGGATAATATTATATGGTATAAATAGATTTGGGTTCAACCATTATGTTCTTTATTAATGAATAAGACTAGCCAGATCCTAACAAATAAGAAATCTTTAAATGCACCCTTTACCTTACAGTGATGAAATATTGAATAATAGCATCACTATGACCAAGTAATGAAATATATTAACATTTTGGTTATAGTACCGAACATTATAAGCTTTCTAATCATCCCGAGGATCTGTGGTACCTAAACTTGCTTTAGTAGATTGGTTTTGCTATACTTGGTCAGAAACTGTATCTGTTAGGGAGTAATAGCTATGGTAGATATTAAAAAGCAAATTGTTGATTCTATATCACCAGACCAATATCATGCTTTGCTCGATATTAGCCACACTGTTAATTCCTCTCTGGATATACAAGAAATCCTTGATCTGGTTTTATCGGAATTGGCTACTGTGGTGGAAGCAAATGCAAGTTCAATATGGTTGCTTGATGATGACAAGCAGCGACTTAACGTTGCTGCGGCAACTGGTGAAAAGAGCGAGGAAATCAAAGAAATTGTCCTTGAAATAGGAGAGGGGATTGTTGGGTCTGTTGTCAGAGAAGGAAGCCCCTTAATTACACGAGATGCTCGGAAAGAGAAGGAGCACGCTATCTCCATCGCAGAGAAGCTGGATTTTGCTGCGACAACGATGATGTGTGTGCCGATTATGACACGAGATCGGGTCATTGGTGCGATTCAATTGTTGAACAAAGCTGATAGTCAGCCTTTTTCCGAGGGAAATTTATATCTGACTGAAGTTGTGGCTAATGCCGCAGGGATTGCGTTGGAGAATGCGCATCTGCATGATTTTCTACAACGTGAAAACCAATCGCTGCGATATGAGCTAGGAACAAATCATACACAATTTCAGGACATTATTGGTTCTAGCCCAAAGATGCGTGAGGTGTTAGAGCTCTCAGAGCGAGTTGCTCAGACAAGTTCGACTGTCTTGCTCCATGGGGAGAGCGGCACGGGCAAGGAAATAATCGCGCAATCTATCCACAACGCAAGCCCAAGAGCAAAAAAACCCTTTATTCCAGTCAATTGTGCGGCATTACCTGATAATCTCCTTGAAAGTGAACTTTTTGGCCATGAGAGAGGTGCTTTTACTGGTGCAACAAATCGAAAGGAAGGTCGATTTGAGTTAGCCAACCAAGGTACCCTGTTTCTGGATGAGATTGGGGATATGCAGATTGGCCTTCAAGCGAAGTTATTACGGGTATTACAAGACCAACAAATTTACCGAGTTGGAGGCACAGCGCCGATTGATTGTGATGTTCGTATCATTTCGGCTACTAATCAAGATATTGAATCGAATGTTAAACAAGGCAGTTTTCGTGAGGATCTGTATTATCGATTGAACGTAATTACGATTGAATTGCCTACACTTCATGAGCGCGTAGAGGATATTCCAAGACTAGCATCACATTTTTTGAATAAATATAGTTGGGAAATGAAAAGGATGAAGACTGGATTTAGTCCCGACGTTGTTCAAATTTTGATGACCCATACATGGCCAGGTAACGTTCGTGAACTACAAAATGCGATTGAGCATGCGGTGGTATTGGGAAAAGATGAAGAGATCCAAGTAGAAGATTTACCACTGAGCCTCCGCAAAAATTGGAGGAAAGGTGAAATATCTAACAAAACTTTGGCATTAGAGGATGCCCAGCGAGGATTCAAAAAACAATATATCGAATATATATTGACACAAAATGGCGGAAACCGATCCAAAACGGCCAAGGTTCTGGACATTCAGCGAACTTATCTATCCCGTTTAATCCGCGAGTTAAACATTGGATAATGATATTCATTTCCCTTCTAGTTTCCGTTTCAGCTCTTTCAAGCCATTAAAAGCTGATTTTCCGATTCGGTCCCCAAGTAATGGTCTGCTATCTGGCATAGCAGAGCCCAGTTTTCCTTTTCTACCAGCAAAAGCACCAATTCCTCTGTACGTATCATCGAATTCGATTGTCTTGCGAGTGATACACCCTAATCGTTGAACCGCTTTGCTCAGTTCTTGATCAGAAGTTATTACTTCAATATATTCGTCTTGGTGGCGCTTTTTGACCCAGTTGATAATATAATTATCTGCTGTTTCATCAGTTTTTGTGTACACAATTCTAATTCCTTCTTGTTTTTTTATCGAAATTTTCAAATGTTCAGTATACTGAGCATCGAAAATTACCTTCACTTCTACATCGTTGGCAGAGGCATAGCGACTGAGTTTACTGATTAAGTAGTTCCTTGCAGATTCCAGATTGTGTTTAAGGTCATAGGTGCACTCTGGAAGGTTATGTAATAGATTATATCCATCAACTAGCATTACCATCGATTCATCTCCTGCTTTCTAAATTATCGCTAAATGTAATTTATGTTTCATCTGCCATCTTCGTAATTAAGCGAGCGTTTCAATAACTGTGGTTTCGTCTGAGGAGCTGTAGATGCTTTGTATTAGACAGCATATATTTCTTTTGCTAACGATTTGGCTAGTTATTATAACCAGCTGTGGGGATGAAAACGAAGAGCTTTACAGAAATTACGCACCAAAGATTAAATTACTTGAAGCGGAATCGAACGTCGTTGAACCAGAATCAAAACTCACAATCCGTCTGGAAACATATGATATCGAAGATGACCCGATGTTCTTCCAGTGGTCATCGACAGGAGGCACCATTCAAGGGGATGCTAATGGTGCGATCTGGATCGCACCAATGGAAGAAAGACGCTTTCAGGTTAATGTTAATGTCAGTGATGGAAGTAAATCAACGAATGGATCTCTCATTATTCAAGTCTGGAAAACACGTCTTGGTGATTACTATCCACTTTCCGTAGGAAATATATGGACTTATCGTGATGTCAATAATGGGAAAAACAAAATTGTGTTCGAGATTATTGATAAAATCCAAATACAATTAGAAAAAAAACAAACTGTTCCAAGTTACGTACTAAGCAAATATGACCCAAATTTACCAGAATATGACCCGAATTTGGATGATCCTGCCGACCCGGATCAGGAATGGCGTGTTTATAATTTTTCTTATCTGGGGCGAAATGTTGATGAAAACATGAAACTTACTGAGATACTTCAGTACGCGCAAAATGTTACTTCTGGTACAGAAGACACTATAATGTTTGTACCTTTTTTGTCACTTTATCGGTTCCCGCTGATTCCTGGGAACCGATGGCAACAAAGTTTTCAAGCTAAACTAACTCCTGAGCTTTTCCCTATTGGTGGAGGTTTAGATGAGTTTGAGGTTATTTCTGAAGAGGATTTAACTGTTCCTGTAGGAATGTTCAATAGCGTTTTTCAAATTCAAGAATCCTTTTCATGGAAATTGTTCAACCAAGATCTTGACCAAACGATTGTACAGAAATGGTTGGCACCTGATGTGGGACTCGTCAAGTTTACACAAATTCAGACGCGCGGGGAAATAACCGTCGAAGTCGATTTTGAACTGGAATCATTTGAATTGGTTAGCAGTAACTAAATATTAATTCTTTTGCCAGTTATGTCTGATTCGTAGGCGGCATCGAGAATTTCCAAAATGTGCATCATGTCGTTCCCATTCACCGCTGGTTGCTTGTCAAAATCAACCGCATTTAGAAAATCAGTTACAAATTTCACTCCGTGTACCCCGCCGTAGGCATCACGTGTTGGTAGCTGATGGCGGAAAACGCGATGTGGTGACGTTTCCCACTCCACTATTGTACTCTCGGCTGTAAAGAATGGTTCTTCTCTTTCAAATGGTTTCCACACGATGTTGCCTTTTGTTCCGCGAATTGCAATGTGCGTATCGTAGCTGGGTCCCATATAACCCAATCCGCTAAATGGCAACATGTAACCGGCATGCAAACTGCCAACAGCACCACTACGAAATCGAAGAGAAAGCGAAGCTGTATCTTCAACGTCAATTGACTCTCCACTTCTTGTTGCCACAATTGCACTTACTTCACTAATACGGTCTTGCATAAAGTAACATGCCATATCTAGGTAATGACACCCTAACCATGATAAAATGCCACCTCCGGAAAGTTGTTGTTGGAATAACCAGTGCTCAGGATCACGAAATCTGACCTGAGACGTAACCATGCGCATCTCAATTGACATTGGAGATCCTAAAATTCCTTTGCTGATTAAACCACAAATATCCTGTACTATTGGGTGATAACGGTTCTGAAAACAAACCGTAATTTTAAGACCAGCTTCTTCAATAGCGTCAAGTGCCGGCTTAAATGCCTTAGCCGATTTTGCAACTGGCTTTTCTACAATAACATGCTTTCCTGCATCAGCGCATTTGATCAAAACGTCTGGGGTCTGATCATTTCGTAGACACACGAACATAACTGGCACATCTGGTCGATTAAGTAAACTATCGAGATCCGTGTATGTTTCTCCGATTTTGTCGCCAATTTCCTCTTTAGCATACTGAGTTGCAGATTCATCGGAATCATAGATTGGTATATCCGAAATTTGATCTATCCAACGGAGAGTCTTCAAATGTGCGATAGAATGAGGATGAGCTGCACCTATTAAGCCGATTTTATCAATATGATTCAATAGTTATTTCCCTATTTAGTATGTAGATTGAAATTGTACGGATATGTGAAGTATACTTAGTAATGTAAGTTTAGTAAAGATAAGTAGTACGCTCGATTATACAGGTTTCAAGCGATACTCGAGCTCAGATTAAATTGGCCCAAGTGCGTTTTTCTGCTCTAATAGTTCCATTCCTGTTGGCTTTTGGTTCCACTGATGTATCTGCATATAGGTATTATCCTCCTCATGTTAGCGGCCACCTAAAACTTGCTCATGCACCTCGAGTTGGTGAAATTACTACACTGACTTTATCGATTCATTCGGAACTTGACCAAAACATTGTTTGCCAAGTTCTATTTAGATTACCTCGTGGAATCACGTCTCAATCACCAGATACCTTTGATTATGTCTACTTACCTAGTCTATCAGATGAGGAATTCCGTGTACGCCTTCTTATCAATCAACCGGGCCAATATCCGTTGCAAGCATCTATCTACTTTATGGATTCATACAATAGGCCAGTTGCGGAGCATTTTTATCTCTATCTACATTCGTCTACAGCATCTGCAGAAATCTTAACCTCCCCTCCAAATCAATTTTCTGTAGCTGAGATCATACCTCGTGTTAAAAAACAGCGTCAAGCTGAGCAAATTGGTCGAGTCAATGTTCATGGCAAGGTTAGTTATTTTAATGACAATGAAAAAAAAGAGATCCCCATCCAAAACCCAAACATCATACTATATAACGGCCAAATTATCGTAGCGGAAACATATGCTGATGATCAAGGCTTATACTTTTTTAATGATCTTCCGGGGCTTGATAAGGATCAGATTCCCAACTTGGTCATCGGTGTTCGATTTAGTAATGATTTGCTGTCTATAAGTGATCGTCGGAAAAAGATCTATGAAATCAGGTCGAACATAATCCAAAATGTGGTGAAAGGAGAGGTCGTTATTGATGTGGTATTGGACGATCGGAATCCAAATAGGGCACTTGGTAACATTTATAATGCTATTCAACGGGCACACAATTTTTTCCTCAACCGGCTAGGTTGGCGTCGGGATCATATCCGAGTTGTTTGGCCAGATTCAGGACGTTTCTCATATTATTATGCCAATCAATTTGGGGGCAAAGTTACTGGAGAAGAAATACGAATTGCTGCTGGAGTTGATCAATGGCGTAATATTACGATGTACCATGAATATGGTCATTCGGTTATGATGGCAGCTTATGACTACCAATATGAACAGGTGCCACGTGGAAATCATCAAACCCTGCACCGACTCGAAACTGTATCGGATCTCGAATTTGCTTTTAGTGAAGGGTGGGCTGAATTCTGCGAAGCAGCAGTCGATGACCGTGCCTTAAACGTAACTGGAAGATGGGGAGAGAAAACGCCTAACATTGAAGCAAACAATTGGTGGACAGGCAGTAACAATGGGGAAGGAAAAAACAAGGATGGATCAGTTGTTGAAGGGACTGTTGCTAGTATTCTTTGGGATGTGTTTGACACTTCGAATTCTGTAGATATGACCCCTAATATTGATGATGATAAAATCGCTGATAAATTTGACTTAGTCTGGCAAATTCTAGTTGAGCGAAAACCGAAGAATATTGTCGACATCGCGGTGGCCTGGCAGGAGCTAAGGTTTCCTGAGATGTTAAATTTAAAGGAGGTTTATAAGGCCAATCATACCCCATTACGGCCAAACACAAACCCGGAATTTGAGTTTGTAACTCCTGCCGAAAATGCGGTTGCTGACAAAGCTTTCAAGGTGGATTGGCAAGCACATGATCCTGAAGGAGACGATTTTACCATAGATCTTTATTACTACAATAACTCTCTTGATGAGCGGTTTTCTAAGTTAATCACAAAGAGTATCCCCCATGATACAAAATCATATATATGGCAAACTATCTTTGTCAAAGACGGTAAATATAACTTACGTTCAGTCATAACTGATTCGCATGGAGGAGTGAATATAGTCAACAGCACAAAATACGTCATAGTTGATCATACGCCATTGCAACCACCAAAAATATCCTCGACGACACACCTCAGATCAGATAAATGGTATAGCAATGATTCTCCCGAGATTGATCTGGTTACCGACCCAGAAACCCAAAATGACCGTAAATATAGTTTTGTACTTGATCACCAACCTCTGAACATCCCTGACAATTTTCCGGATTTAATGATAAAAAACAATGAGTTAAGGTTTTCTGGGCTTAACGATGGGATTTGGTGGCTTCACGTCCGGTCCAAGGATCGCCTTGGGTATTGGACTAGCACCAGTCATTTTGAGTTTAGAATCGATAATTCTCCTCCAAAAATGGTATCCAACATTAGTTGGGAAACATCAAACAATCAAATTACGCTGAAATGGGAACCGGTTAAAGATTTGAGTGGAATTGCGGCTTATCACGTCCAGATTGACACTGATACACGCATATTCTTAGACTTAGTCGTTGATAAAAGAATAGATGGTAGTAAGACAAGTTATAGTTTCGTAGGAGAGCATAAACGAAATTATTATGGGAGAATAAAAGCAATTGATAACGCACAACTTGAGAGCCGGAGTTGGAGTCGCATAACCCCAGCAATTCGGTTGCCTGCCTTTTTAAAATGGGATATAAATCATGATAATATTGTAGATATTACTGATCTTGTTCTTGTTGCCAAAGACTTTGGAAGCAGAATTGACCAAGGAGCTAATGGTAGGTCTGACGTAAATACCGATGGTATTGTAGATCTATTTGATCTGATTCTTGTTGCCTCAAAATTCAGTGATCCAAAAGCTGTCGCATTAGCCTCACAATTAATTTATCAAACTCTGGCAAAGATAGAGGAATTCCATCCAAAAAAAAACAGATTGTTACCAAATTTCCCCAATCCATTTAATCCTGATACTTGGATTCCATTTGATATTGCAGATTTGGCAGATGTCACCATTTTGATCTATTCGTTGGATGGTCATATTGTACGTCGAATTGAGCTAGGATCCAGACCTGCTGGACATTATCGTACAAGAGATCAAGCAGCATACTGGACTGGTCGAAACTCAAATGGCGATATCGTTGCTAGCGGCATGTATTTTGTCATACTGAAAGTTAATGGGATTTACACGGACAGGCAAAAAATAGTCGTAAAAAAATGACTTCATTTTGAGTTCTGTATAGCTATGAAATAAATAGGTCGCTGATGAGATTCAAAGGTAAGCAGATTACAGTTTTTGGATTAAGTCGGAGTGGTATTGCTGTAAGTAGACTATTGCATGATTTAGGTGCGGATCTATGTGTGACTGATCCAAAACCTGCTGACCAACTGAAGGCCGAAATTGTTGCCCTTAGTGATTTAGATATTGATTTTCTCCTTGGAGGACATAAACCACAATGTATAAAAAACAAAGATATGCTCGTCGTATCTCCTGGTGTGCCACTAGACATTCCAATTCTGATTCAAGCTAAACATGAAGGAATACCTATCCAAGGAGAGTTGGAAGTAGCTGCTAGTGTATGTTGTACGCCAATTATTGCTATAACTGGGACCAAAGGAAAATCAACAACTGCCGTACTTACAGGAGAATTGCTAAAGAAAGGGGGGTTCGGAACAGTTTGTGTGGCTGGTAATATCGGTAATCCTCTATCGAATGACGTGCAACATTTAGGGGTAAATGATGTTGTAGTTGCAGAAGTAAGCAGTTTCCAATTGGAAACAACAGTTGATTTTTGTCCATTGGTTAGCGTGGTATTGAATTTAGCTCGTGACCACCTAGATCGTCATCAAACAATGCAAGTCTACCAAGAGATGAAGGAGAATATTTGTCAAAATCAAACAGATGATCATTGGATTATTCTAAATGCTGGAGATCCAAAAGTGTCAAGTTTCTCCAATAAAACTAGAGCAAAACCAATCCATTTTTCTGATTCCGTTGAACCTAGGATAGGTACCTTTTTGCGAAACGATGAAGTCTGGATAAACTGGCATGATCAATCGATTCGAGTGTGTAACATCTGTGAAATTGGCCTAAAGGGAAAACATAACATTCGAAACATGCTAGCCGCAATCGCAGTTGCCCAAATTTTTGAAATTTCGCCTGGCGATATTAGGGCAACAGTGATTAATTTTTTCCCCGAAAAGCACCCTGTTTTGTCACATGCGTTTGAATTTGTTGGAGAAGTGAACGGCGTTCGATTTATTAATGATTCGAAGGCAACTAATGTGATTGCTGTTTGTGCTGCACTGGAATCGATTGATTCTCCAATTATATTGATTATGGGAGGCTATGATAAAGGCAATAATTACGAGCCACTTATTGAACTGATTCAATCCAAAGTTAAGAAAGTTATTCTATTGGGAGGATCCTCCCAAATAATCCGAAACGCACTGCCAGAGGATATCGTTACTTTTAATACTGCAAATATGACCGCTGCTGTTCACCTTGCCTATGAGCATTCAGAACTTGGGGATGTAGTTCTCCTCTCACCAGCTAACGCTAGTTTTGACATGTTTAGAGATTACCAAGAGCGTGGGCAGGCTTTTCGGGAAGTAGTGACGAAACTTGAATCTAAAGCCCATAGTAAACAACCAACCGCGTAATATCTCTCCATCGGTGAAATTGCTCCCTGATGCCGTAGGAAAGATCGATCAGATGTTTTTGTTTTTGATTTTATGTCTGGTCAGTTTTGGGCTTGTAATGGTTTATAGTGCAGGAAGTACTTTCACCGATCAAATGTATGATGGTGATAGCCTCCGTTATTTCAAAGTCCAATTGGTTGCGGCTATCAGTGGTTTAAGTCTGATGCTAGTTGTTTCATTTATACCTTGCCAGCTTTACGCAAAATATGCGAAACAGATACTTGGCCTTTCTATTTTTATTTTGCTGCTGGTTTTCACACCTTTTGGCCATCATGTTCGATCGGGGTCTGGGATAAAGTTTCATCGGTGGATTCGATTAGGAGCGTTTGGATTCCAACCAGTTGAATTAGTGAAATTGGGAATGATTATCTATACTTCAAATTTTCTCATCAGTAAATGTGAAAGAGTTAAAAGCTTTACGCAAGGAGTACTGCCTAACCTAATTATCCTCGCTTTGGTCTTCTTTCTTTTATATGTTCAGCCTGATTTTGGTTCTGCTGTACTACTAAGTTTGGTTATAATATTGCTTCTGATAACTGGTGGTGCGCGAATATCACAGATTTTTCTGGTTGCTGTGATTGCAGGGTTCTTTGTTTTCATATGGATGCAAGGTGATAACTACAAGATGGAGCGAATACAAGACTATGTCCGTTCGTTCTCCAATCCTTATGATACAAATTATCAAGTTACACAGTCTCTAAACGCATTAGCTATTGGTGGCATAGCTGGGGCTGGTATAGGAAATAGTATTTATAAACTGGCGTTCCTACCACATCCACATAATGATTTTATTCTCGCTATTGCAGGGGAGGAACTGGGTCTCCTTGGTACAGTAACCTTTATTTTGCTTTTTATGCTGTTTGTATGGCGTGGTATCTACATCGCAAGCCATACGAGAAATCAATTTGCGAGTTTAATTTCACTTGGTATAATTACTCAGATTGGACTCCAGTCGATAATGAACATTGGTGTTACTATTGGGGTTTTGCCAACGAAAGGGATTAATTTGCCCTTTATCAGTTATGGAGGTAGTTCGTTGGTCATGACCTTAGTTTCTGTTGGAATTTTGTTAAATATATCACGACATTTCCATGGAGATATCTGACTAATTCATGCACTCAAGAATTATTATTGCTGGTGGAGGGACAGGTGGGCATGTTTATCCTGCAATAGGTATAGCAAAAGAATTACAGCTACTTGATCCAAATGTTGACATCGTTTTTATCGGTGGAACGGCTCAACTAGAATCAAAAATAGTACCGCAAAATGGTTTCCAATTTCTGCCAATTTCAGTTGCAGGTTTCCCACGAAAGTTGACGTTGAAATGGTTTTCTGTAATGACAAAATTATTTTTGAGTATTGTAAAATCCTTCCAGATTTTGGCTGAGCTACAGCCAAGCGCTGTTGTTGGAACTGGGGGATATGTCTCTGGACCAGTACTTGTAGCGGCTTGGATCCATCGAATTCCCTCTTTTCTACAAGAACAAAACGCATCGCCTGGAATTACTAATCGAATAGCAGGAACTTGGGTTCGCATGGCTTACTTGGCATTGGAAACAGCTGTCTCATATTTTCCTTCTGATGCTGTAATGTTAACTGGAAACCCAATACGTCGGTCAATTTCAACTGTTAAACGGAGCCTAGGAAATTATGAGAAATTTGGACTTGATCCCGACCTCAAAACAGTTTTTGTTATGGGAGGGAGTCAAGGAGCTACGGCAATTAACTCACTGATAATTGACACATTGGAATATCTTGAATGTCACAACCAAAATTTTCAGTTGATACATCAAACTGGGGAACAAGATTTGCAGGTTGTCATGAATAAATACGATGAATCATCGGTAAAGAGCCTAATAAAACCATATTTTGATCGAATAGAAGAAATTTATAGTATCGCAGATCTAATGGTGTGCCGTGCAGGAGGGATGACCATTTCTGAGATCACTGCTTGTGGTATTCCTTCTATATTTATTCCTCTTCCCTCTGCCGTGGGAAATGATCAGTTAGCCAATGCTAAAATGATAGCTAGTAAAGGTGCAGGAATTGTCTTAGATCAATTTAAAATAGATGGTAAAACACTAGCAAACTATATAATCAATATTGTTACTGACCAAGCAAGGTTGGACAGCATGTCCGAAGCAAGCTATAGACTTGGTAATTCTGAAGCAGGGCGGATTATTGCTGAATCAATTTATGATCTTATGTAATTGTAGTGGTAATCATTATGTTTGGTAAAACAAGACATATCCATATAGTAGGAATTGGTGGTGCAGGTTTAAGTGGTATTGCTGAAATACTGTTGAAACTTGAATTCAAAGTTTCTGGATCTGATTTGCGTTCAACGGAAGTAACAGATCATTTGGTAGAAATTGGGGCGGATATTTATACGGGGCACTCTGGCAATCAGATACAGAATGCAGATGTTGTTGTCGTCTCTCCGGCCGTTCCATTAGAGAATCCAGAAATTGTTGCTGCGCGTAATCAAAAAACCCCCGTTATTCGTGGAGCAGAGATGCTAGCGGAAATTATGCGTATGAAATTTAGTATTGCCGTTAGCGGCACCCATGGAAAAACGACAACAACTGCAATGACAGCTGCTGTCTTAGAGGAATTGGATCCAACTGTAATTGTGGGAGGGAAACTGGTAAGTTTAGGAAGCCATGCGAGAATTGGAAGCAGTGATATGATGGTAGTTGAAGCAGATGAAGCATATGGATCAATTGAGAAATTCTTTCCAACTATTGCTGTTGTTACATCTATTGACGCAGACCATTTGGAT
>Ga0066843_10000093_pt1 | contig 25330 bp, 18 predicted proteins | sample ETNtaG_15_FD_66663 | JGI IMG/M metagenome (GOLD analysis project Ga0066843, IMG submission 66663) | Marine microbial and viral communities from oxygen minimum zone, Eastern Pacific Ocean - ETNP201302PF89A | ecosystem: Environmental > Aquatic > Marine > Oceanic | place: Pacific Ocean: Eastern... | reverse complement strand
GCCGTTGCCCAAAGGTAATGGTTTCCCCGTACGGTTGATTATCCCAGGTTGGTACGGTATTGCTAACGTAAAGTGGTTGAAGCGCATTGAGGTTCGTGACACACGCTATATGGGGCGTTTCATGGCTAGGGATTACGTGACGATCCGCGAAGAAAATAGGGATGGAAAATCGGTTTGGATGGAGACGTCTGTTGGACAGGCACAGATCAAATCCCTAGCCGCTAAGGTCACTCGTGTGGGCGAAAAATACCGAATTTATGGTGCCGCTTGGGGACGGCCTATCAAGTTGGTCGAAGTTCGTCTCGACAACGGGCCTTGGCTCAAGGCGACTTTCGATCTCACACAAGAAGCCGAACACGCATGGAAAATTTGGCACTACGACTGGGGTAACCCGTCCGCTGGCGAGCATACAGTTGTTTCCCGTGCGGTCGACGTCCACGGGAATATACAGCCAAGGATGGACGATCCTGCTATTACTGGTAAACGTACTTATTGGGAGAGTAATGGGCAAGTGGTTCGGCGGATTCAAATCAACTGATCTCTAGCTATAATTGGCATCAATGGTCGAACCTAACTGATCGATCAAAACCGTTTCTGTCAGAATTGAACGTTATCCAGAACAACCGTTTGGATGTCTTTCCTCTTTTCTGGACTTGTCTGCCTCCATTTTAATTGGTTTTTAGCAAGCTAGTCCTTAGCGAAATCTAGAACTTCTCCATCAATAAGATCACCACCGTTTGATTTGTACCCTGTAATCTAAAGAGGAGAAACACCTCATTTATTGTTCATAAAAACGAAAATAGTAAAGGGAGGTCTAGTCGTCAAAAGTTGAAGACTAGAGTACAAGTGCATATGATCTGCTTCCGGTTGAAATAAAAAAAGAGGCCTACTTTGGTAGTATATACTTAGACTCTTTAGATCGAATGAGCTATTGTCGTTTCCCCAAGGTCCTATAGGAAAATAGCGAGCGGTTCGGATAGTGAGGTACTTTTGTCGAAATTTAGCTGGGCAAAAGTTGGTCGTACAATGGGAAAAAGGTGACGAGGATTATCTATGTTTGGGTTTTTCCATGATATATGATTCAAGGTAGACAGTGACAGTTAAATCGAACTATATTGTGTAGATGTGAAAATAGAGTGGACAGTAATTTTAAAGATAAAATTCTCAGAGAATACATACCATAAAACAGCTGTATTTAGGTTGAAATTGTGGCGATTGCCTCGCCTTAATAGAGTCATAAACAAAAAAGTTGTCTCGGCCTGCTGACTAACTGCTTGATATGGCCAATCCTCATGCCTGTGCAGCATATTATTGTAGGAATTCATATGCCTTGACTGCTTCCAGTGCTTTTGGTGTGCCTATTTTCTTTAATGCTTTTGCTGCAGAATCACGAACCTCTGGATCTTTCAGCGCTTGTATCAGGACAGGTACTGCATCTTTTGCTCCCTTTCCTATCATACCTAATGCCCATGCCACATATTGATGGACTTCTGGGTCAAGATCTTGTAATGCTAGTGTCAGGGCAGGTACCGCATCCACTGCTTCTTCTCCTATTTGCCCTAATACATTAGCCGCATTACCACGAACACTTATATCTTGATTCTGCAATGTTTGTATTAGGGCAGGTACCGCATCCACTGCATCTTCCCCTATTTGCCCTAATGCCTTTGCTATAGTACCACGACCAACTCCCTTTGGATCTTGTAACGTTTGTATAAGAGCCGGCACCGCATCTTTTGCATCTTCCCCTATTCTTGCTAATACCTCTGTTATATATTGACGGACCTCTGGATTTTGCAATGCTTGTATTAGAACAGGCACAGCGTTTTTCCCTATCTTTGTTAATGCCTCTCCCGCATGCCAACGAACTTCTGGATTCTGTAATGTCTTTATTAGAGCAGGCACAGCGTCTATGGCACTTTTTCCTATAGCTCCTAATGCTCCTGCTGCAGAAGTACGCACATCCCTACTCTCATCCTGTAACGCTATTGTCAGAGCCGGCACCGCATCTTTTGCATCTTCCCCTATTTCCCCTAATTTACTTGCCGCAGCACGACGAACCTGTGAATTCTTATGCTGCAATGCTTTTATTAGTTTCTTAACCTCCTGTTCTTGGGTCTCACATCCACTAATACATATGCTGACCAACCCAACAAGAATAGATAATACAATAACTAATCTCTTAACCATAAAATTCCTTTTCACTGTGAGAATCTTATTCCACTATAGCACAAGCTAAGTAAATACCGTACTCATACCTTTTCCCTAGCACACTTGGTGCTATATCCATCCCTGTTGTAGTTACTATCATCAATTAGACTTATAACCCTGTCTGAAGTGTGATCAATTACCCCATAAATTTCACTAACCAATGGCAGATCTGGATCTAGGCCTGTCTGTTTTATGCCTGAAATTAGGAGGATGCTCATGTTTAAATTTGGCTGCAACACAATTATAGAGCTTTATGATGCTTTGGTATTTGACCGCATATTTGGCTTGAAAACTGATAGACCAACCTTCCTTTGCTGGTGTTATCGACACCTTTGAACTCAAGCAACTGGAGAAGATCAAGGTACAGACTCGGCAGAGTCAAAGTGGCCTGTATATAGCGGTTGTCCAGTTGTATGACAGAGGTAGAAATCTCAGTAGAGTAGGTACATCTCAAGACAGGGATGAAATGGTCGCTGAATGGCTGGCTTCCAGTAATGCTGTCCGGCAAATAATATTCTAACTAACCCGAGCTTTGGTTGTGACATCTATGGCTGGAGCATTTCTATATCTACATTAAGGAGGAGAATCATGTCTAACCTATCCATATACGATAAAGCTACCAAGGCAGTAGTTAAGAGGGCCACGGGACTGGCATCAACCTTGGCAAAGTTAATGGTGGTAGTAATGCGGTCACTGACAAGCGGTACCATGGTGTCAACACTTTGTACTGGCATTTTCTGTAAGTTAAAGTACAGAAATAGACCCATATTCAGTGATCTTACTTTCAATGTATTAAACATTCAGACTTGAAAAAGCCCATCATAACTTCCAACCTACTAAGGGAATTTAGATAACCTAGTCTACTCTAATCCAATAACGTAACTGTAAAGTTGCATTAGCAGTCCGAGTGTGTTAGAACACAGTATAATCCGCTTTTATGTCTGAGGAGGTAATATAATGAGAAGGTTGCTTATTAGCATGTTATTAATTACGGTATTTATTCGTGTTGGAGATTCTTCCCTCAAAGTTGGGTTTATCACTTTGGGAGAAAAAGGGGCATTCACCAAATTAGCTCTGGGGTTTGCTAAAGATACTTTTCAGACTCAGGAGTTGAAGCGTGGGGATCTAAAGAGTGCAACCTTTAAGGATTATGGGGTTATCTGGTGGCATGATGGCGATACTGATGGAGGTGTGAAGGATGCAGAAATTAAGGCTTTTACGGACTACGCTAGGGCTGGTGGAGCGATCTTACTCACCGGTTGGGCAATCCGTTCTGCCACAGCGATGGGACTTGAAGACGCTGAAGCGCGACAGTTTGGACCGGTAGAAACTGACGGAATTTGCAGTAGGGATCACAGTAACAAAGAAAACAAAAGAGCTAAAATTGTTAACAGGATTGAAAAACCTAAAAGGTAACCCCCCCGGGGTTGATGATCGTGTCCAAGTTAATTCGACTGGCTACCCCAAAAGCGGCGATTATTACGATAAGATATGGAAGAACTTTATTACTGTAGCCGACGCTTGGGGACCACCCGCCAATGACTGGACAGACCGAATTGCGGCTTTTGGTTACTGGGAAGCGGGAAGTGGAAAAGTCTTCAACATGAACTGGAGGCTTCCGAATTACCATAAGAATAACAAAGATATTAACCAGCTTTACCAATTAACTAAGAACGTGATCGAATGGTTAGCAAGTGAATCTGAGTTTGCTTCTGTCTCTCGGCGTAACAAGATAACAACGAGCTGGGGAAAAATTAAGTCATTATATTGGCCCGTTAAAAATTGACTTTAATGATTCAAAGGCGATTGCGCTACTTGGAATCGTATTCGTTACTTGGTTGATGGTTTCATCATGTGTACAACTTTTGCACGATTCATGGAAGTCAATGGTGATGGAAGTTGTTGTAATGCGGATGTTTGTCAGGCTTTGACCATTTAGGGGTATTGCATACTACGCTGATACTTTCCCCTGTCTGCTGGATTTGGCGGTTAAATCACTCAATCTTTGATGGACGCGATAGGGTTAGTCTGTCGCATCGAAAAAACTTGAATGGATATTGAACAAAAATTACAAGAAGCAATTGTCTTCCATCAATCAGGCCAGCTACAAAGAGCCGAGCAAATATACCAACAAGTGCTCCAAATCTCGCCCCGCAATGCGGATGCATTAAATCTGCTGGGTTTTCTGGCCTATCAAGTTGGAAGATGTGAGGTTGCGGCTAATTTAATTGCCAAAGCTATAGAAGTTGACTCAAAACAATATATATTTTTTATTAATCTTGGCCTTGTGAGGCAAGAACAGGGAGAATTAGATAAATCCATTGAGGCTTATCATAAGGCGATCGAAATTAATCCCGATGATTCAGACGTTTATAATAATTTGGGTAATACATTACAAGAGCAAGGAGAATTAGATAAATCCATTGAGGCTTATCATAAGGCGATCGAAATTAATCCCAATGATTCAGACGTTTATAATAATTTAGGTAATACATTACAAGGGCAAGGGGAATTAGATAAATCCATTGAGGCTTATCATAAGGCGATCGAAATTAATCCCAATGATGCCAGAATATATTACAATCTGGGTGCTGCACAAAAAAAACAGGGTAAGCTTGACAACGCTATCCAAACCTACCAGCAAGCTATTGAAATTAATCCAGATGATGCCGAAATATATAATAGTCTTGGTACCACATTACAGAAGCAAGAAAAATTAGATCAGGCTATCCAAGTATATCATCGTGCGTTGGAAATCAACCCTAACTATAGTGAAGCATTTTATAACCTTGGACTTGCATTACAAGAGCAGGGAGAATTAGACCAAGCTATCCAAGCATATCATCGTGCGTTGGAAATCAACCCTAACTATAGTGAAGCCTATAATAATCTTGGACTTGCATTACAAGAGCAGGGAGAATTAGACCAAGCTATCCAAGCATATCATCGTGCGTTGGAAATCAACCCTAACTATAGTGAAGCCTATAATAATCTTGGTATTGCACTAAAAGAACAGGGAGAATTAGACCAAGCTATCCAAGCATATCATCGTGCGTTGGAAATCAACCCTAACTATAGTGAAGCCTATAATAATCTTGGTAATGTACTAAAAGAACAAGGAAAGTTGGACGATGCTGTCCTCGCATATCGGAGTGCTTTAGGGATTAATCCAGATTACAGTGAAGCCCACAATAATTTGGGTCTAGTTTTGTTGTTACAAGGTAACTTCAGTAGTGGTTGGAGAGAATATGAATGGCGATTGAAATGTAAGGAGCTTGGTTTCTTTCTCAATAAGCGAGATTTTCCTCAGGTTTTCTGGAACGGTTCGGATCTGAACGGAAAAACTATTCTTGTTTGGGCTGAACAGGGAATTGGTGACGAAATCATGTTGGCAAGTATGCTCCCAACTCTCCTAAAAATGAATTCAAACATTATTGTTGAATGTGACAAACGGTTGGTTCCTCTATTTCAGCGGTCTTTTCCATTCATTCAGTTTGTTCCGCGAGAAGACCCAGCCAACCCCAAATTACTGGATACAACCATCGATTACCAGATTCCAATGGGAAGTTTAGGGCAGTGGTTGAGAGCGGATAAGGATGCCTTTCTACCGAAACAAGAATCGTATTTACAAGCTTGTCCGAATAGGGTTGGGCAGTTGCAGGAAAAATATCGGAGCCTGGCAGGCGATAAGCTGTTGGTTGGTATTTCATGGAAAAGTACAGGTATAGAAAAAAAAAGAGCCCAGACAAAGAATGCGCCTTTGAAACACTGGACACCTATTCTATCACAGAAGGATTGTTATTTTGTTAATTTGCAATACGGCAATATCAGAGAGGAAATTGAGGCATATACGATTGCAACTGGTTATCCTATTTATATAGATGAAGAGATAGATCCATTAAGTGATTTGGATGGTTTTGCTGCCCAAGTATCGGTGCTGGATTTAATTGTCTCTACTTCAAATACAACAGTACATATGTCAGGAGGATTAGGCAAAAAAGTTTGGGGCTTGTTGTCGTCTCGTCCGGATTGGCGATGGATGTTAGAGGAAGAAAACACACCGTGGTATCAAACAGTGAGATTATTCAGGCAGGAAAAGTCAGGAGATTGGGAAGGAGTATTCCAACGTATTAGTTCTGCATTGAAACAAGACGTGACAGATGACTAGAAATGGCAATATATTCTATGTTCATAAGTCATTAATGTAGTTTCTCTGATATAGTGGGTCTAATATCAGTTTGGAGATAAACAGGTCGCGAGTTTCTACCAGTTTCTGATTTCTTTCGGTAAGATTCTGAGACAACCGGAAAATATCATCTATGATAGGGTCGAAACGATCTAAAATGTCCTTAGATGGGACAATGATTGAAATTTGATTGAGATTGACTTGGGTGATTTGGGGTTGTGCTGAACCTGTAATATAAGGTGAAATTTGAACATTAGAAAGACACATGTACAAAAAGTTCGTTGAGATGGAATCTTGGCCTGTCAGAACGTGTGCATGATCGCTAACCCAAAATTTGCCACATGGGCGCTGCAAAATGGGGCGACCTTCTTTTGTTTCCACAGTACCATCTGCTGCAAGTAGTAGATAGTCATCATCAAACTGATAGACATTTACATAATCTAATATGCTAACCGGATCATAGTAAGGGTAAAGGCCTTCCATTTGAGTTCTTTGGGCTTTAGACAGCGATTTCCTTTTATGATTATGGTTTACCGATACATCTCCTAGTTTTTTTACTTCCCAGTTTTCAGGAATCTTTCCTAATTTTGAGTCCACCATTTTGACATTCTCATGACCGGGAAAACGAAGATGAATGAACCATTCCTGATAGATGGTTTGCGCCATGTTTTCTAGAATTTGGATGCGACGCGTGTTATTATCTATTAAGGCATTGTGTAGGGTGAAATTCTCGATAATGTCTAATAGATGTTCAGACACACCGACTCTCTCCAACAAGGTGTTCAGAGAAACTATTTCTGTTTCATCTTCGCTGTCAATATGCTTCCATTCAGCGAGATATCTCTTATGGGTAGAGAGGCTGCTTATACAACTGCTTTCACCGTTGGAGAAGAAAATTAGGGCATTATACCAAAACAGTTGGGGAATGGTGCCTTTGTAGTCGGTTATACTATCATTGTAATCAGTCTGCAGATTTTGAGTTATATCCTTGAACTCAAACAACAACAGTGGTAGGCCATTAACAAATCCAACTCCATTAGGGCAACGGCTATATAGATCGCCTGACACCCAAAACTGTGATACTAGAAGCAAGTCATTCTGTTCAGGTTTGGACCAGTTGACGACATTGACAGTCTGTACTGTTTCTGTATTAGTCTCTGGATCTCTTACAGTGACCTCAATTCCATCTTTCAGCATTTGGTGGATTTGACGATTAGCTTCCATTATGTTGGGGTTTGTATGATGCTGTGTTAATTCTTCGATAGCTGTGTCTATAGCTAAGGGTGGGATTTTAGGATTCAGTGTCTCCATGGCCGAGCGCAACCTGTCTTTCAGGACTACTTCTGACTTGTTCTCTCTACCCAAATGACTTTGGCCGTCTTCAAACTCATCTAGGCCATTATGATGCTGCCAACCTAGGGTTTCCAAGGTTTGAGTAATAGGAAGTTCGACTGGTTGATCTTCACTATTTGGATTCAGCATAATATTTTCTAGTTACGCCACACCAATCCAATATTCAGCTTTAAAACACTGATCTGGTTTGAGAGTAACATGATAGGAGTAGGTCACAATTTTTTGATCTTTTAGGTTATACTTGTGTAGCGTTGAGAATTGATGAAGAATATTCATGAGGAATCAAGCTAGAATTAAGGTTTTAACTCGTCTGCAGTTTATCATAAAATTCTTTTTTAAACGACTTTTGGATTGCGGTTGTATCCTCAGTATTAAACCTAGTACAATTAGATCCTTCTCATCTTGTGATTGTGTGCCCAAATTTCCTATATAGGTTTGATCCTGATTATTGTGGGAAAGTGTCCCTATAGTAAGAGAAAAGGCTTATGTCGTCAACACTGATTTGCTATCATACCAGCACTGTTTAAATGATGTTGGTGTTGCGCTAGTGAACTGAGTTGTGCTATCTGGTTGAGAATATCCTCAACCAGCCACTGTGGGGTAGTGACTTCAGCCATCTGGGGTGTGACGGGTAGTGTGCGAGACAATCTTTCTGTTGATTTTGGTCAACTTTCCCCTATATTGAGTCATTAGTGATAGATCTAGTATTCATGATTAATTTTTGGTAACCAAATATCAGGATAAAAGTCGGATAATTCTCATCGTTTTGTTTGTTGTTTGTGATGTTCTCCATTCAAAGATTGTATGCTGGAGATGTCCAAGGCGAATTTGGCTTGCAACGTACCAAAAGGCTATGCTACAATCAGTTCTTCTGTAAAAGCAGGCTGAGTTGTATGTAATCTTCATGCTTTAAATACATAAAGGTGTTACAGTGAAAGTTGAATGAATAGTTCCCTATTAGAATTTGATCCTCAGGTCTTTGAAATTGCGAATGAGGATCTGGCTCGGCAGCAGAGTTCCTTAACGCTTATTCCATCTGAGAATTATGCTAGCAAGGCAGTTATGCAGGCACAAGCCACAGTTTTAGCTAATAAATATGCTGAAGGTTACCCTTATCAGCGATATTATAATGGTTGCTTGCCTTGTGATAAAATTGAGGCTTTGGCCATTGAACGGGCTAAAGAGCTTTTCAACGCCGAACATGTTAATGTTCAACCGCATGCAGGCACGCAGGCAAATATGGCTGTTTATCAGGCTTTGCTGAAGCCTGGAGATACTATTCTGAGTATGAAACTTGATCATGGTGGTCACCTGTCTCACGGTCTCCCTCAAAATTTTTCTGGTTACTATTACAATATCGTTCATTATGGTGTTAGTTCAGATAACGAACTTGTAGATCTGGATTATGTCGCTGATTTGGCCAAGGAGCATCGACCTGAGATGGTTGTTGTTGGAGCGAGCGCTTATCCCAGAGTACTAGATTTCTCGGAGTGGAGAAAGATAGCGGATTCGGTTGATGCTTATCTTCTGGCTGATATTTCTCATATTGCGGGATTGGTAGCAGGGAAAGTTCATCCTGATCCAATGCCTTATAGCCATGTGGTATCTACTACTACCCACAAGACACTACGTGGTCCACGAGGTGCGATTATCATGTCTAAAAGTGAATATGCGAAAGATATAGACCGTGCCATTTTTCCTGGTCTGCAGGGCGGACCCTTCATGCATGCTATTGCAGCAAGAGCTGTTGCTTTTAAAGAGGCCCTCCAACCTGATTTTAGAGAATACCAAGCACAGGTTGTAAGAAACGCAAAAACATTAGCAGATCAATTAATGGGAAATGGTTTTCGGCTGGTGAGTGGAGGGACTGACAATCATTTAATGCTTATTGATTTAACCTCGGTTTCTGATAAGCTGAGTGGACGGCAAGCAGCGAATTATCTTGAGGAAGCTGGTATTATTGTTAACAAGAATACCATTCCATTTGATAAGAGATCTGCCAACAGTACGAGTGGTATTCGATTAGGGACGCCGATGATTACCTCACGAGGGATGAAAGAACCTGAGATGGCTGTGATTGCTAACCTGATAAGTGAAACTATTAAGCAACGTCAAAAAGCTAGTTCGAGGAAACGCGTCCGTGAAAAGGTCCAAGAACTTTGTCAGGCATTTCCCGTTTATGAGGATCTTAAGCTTTAGATTATGATTTTTGATGCTGAGCTACGAAACTGCAACGGATTATATTCAAACGTTCCTGAACACTGAAAAAACCCCGGATTTTTCGAGAAATGCTCGGTTTTATAATCTTGAGCGAATTGCGCAACTTCTTGAGGAACTTGACAACCCTCATCAGCATCTCAAGATTATCCACATCACTGGTAGCAAAGGAAAAGGCACCACAGCAACAATAATCGCTTCAATCCTCACACACGTTGGTTACCGGACGGGGCTGTTTACGTCACCTCACTTTATTTCTCCTCGTGAGCGATGTCAAATTGATGCTGAAATGATTTCAAAGGCTGATTTTGCGCGTTGTTTGACTCTAATCAAACCAGCGATTGAATCGATTTCAACAAATTCGTTCGGTAAAGTTTCGTTTTTCGAGATCTATACAGCGCTTGCGTTCTTTTATTTTGCTGATCAACAGGTCGATTTTGCTGTTGTCGAAGTTGGGATTGGTGGTCGACTTGATGCGACCAATATTGTTGATCCAATTATTAGTGTCATAACACAGGTTAGTCTTGAGCACACTAGGGTATTAGGGGAAACACTAAAAGAGATCGCCGAAGAAAAGGCTGAAATTATCAAAGCGAATCGTCCTGTAGTAATTGCCCCGCAACCGATTCAGGTGCGACCAGTATTTGAGAAAACTGCCGCCGATCGGGCAGCAGCAGCGTGTTGGGTAGATATGAAACACATTCAGCAGAATAGTCAGAGCTTAAATGGCCAGTTTTTTGATTTCCAATCAAAAAACTGGCTATACCGAAATCTGTTCATTCCATTGATTGGGGAGCATCAACTGATTAACGCTGCAGTGGCGATCTGTTGTGTTGAGAAAATTCTTATGGGAACGATGTCGGTGGATTTTGAACGTGCTTTGATTTTTGAAGGTTTGGAAAAAGTCAGGCTGATTGGGCGGTTGCAGTTGATTGAAAGACGGACAAAGTTTCTCATTGATAGTGCTCATTCACCCGCTTCGTTTGAGGCACTTTGGAAAACAATTCGAGAATTGTTCTGTTATGATAGGTTGATTGTAGTTATTGGCCTGATGAAGGATAAGGACCTGCAGGCGATTGGTAAAATTGTGGTTTCATCTGCTGATGAAATCATCGCCACACAAGCATTTAATAACCCGCGTGTGTGTCAGGCAGAAGAAATTGTCAGAATGTGGTCGAATTTTTCAATCAAGCCGATGCGTGCCATTTCGTCTGCCCCTCAAGCGATTCAGGCTGCTCAATCGACCGCACATAAGTTAGACCTTATTTGTGTAACTGGATCGATTTATCTTGCTGGTGAAGCGTTGAAACTGTTACAAAAATCACCATAAGTTTTTAAAAATAAGAAATATAAGGAGAACTACAGATGGCTTTACCTCCCTTACCACTAGCGTGGTGGATAGCGCCAATCGGATCGCTTGTCGCACTCATTTTTGCTTTCATTTTCTATCGAGAAGTTATGAAACAAAGCGAAGGCACTCCAGCCATGGTTGAGATTGCACAAGCAGTTCGAGATGGAGCGATGGCCTATCTCAAGCAACAATACAAGGTTGTTGGGCTTGTATTCGCTATATTGTGTTTAATCTTTTTGTTTATGGCTTTTGTGCTGCATGCTCAAAATGGAATCGTACCGTTTGCTTTTTTGACAGGTGGTTTTTTCTCTGGTCTATGCGGCTTTTTAGGGATGAAAACCGCTACTAACGCCTCAGCTCGAACAGCATGTGCAGCCCAAAGCGGCCTTAATCAGGGGTTACGGATTTCATTTCGTGCGGGTGCAGTGATGGGACTGGTTGTTGTAGGGTTTGCCCTTTTGGATATCACAGTTTGGTTCCTAGTTTTATACTATATTTTTCCCGCCTCTTTTTGGGGGGTGGGAAATCCACTTCCGCAGATCACTGTCATCATGTTGAGCTTTGGTATGGGGGCCTCAACTCAAGCACTGTTTGCTCGTGTGGGGGGGGGGATTTATACTAAAGCTGCTGACGTTGGAGCAGACTTGGTTGGAAAAGTCGAAGCTGGAATTCCAGAAGATGACCCTCGGAATCCAGCAACTATTGCTGATAATGTAGGTGATAATGTTGGTGATGTTGCTGGAATGGGTGCAGACTTATACGAGTCCTATGCTGGATCGATTTTGGCTACTGCGGCTCTCGGTGTTGCAACGGTGTCGGGTGTTGCAACGGTGTCGGTAGTGGATCCAAAAGAACTCATTGCCCTTCAACTTAAATATCTTTCAGCCCCGATGATTATTGCTGGTATCGGTGTGTTCTTGTCCATTATCGGAATCTACCTTGTTCGTACTAAAGAAGGTGCCTCTATGAAACAATTGATGAGTTCCTTAAACTTTGGTATTAACATCAGCTCAATTGGAATTGCTGTATTATCGCTTTTGGCACTACGCTATCTTGATTTGCCAAATGCTTGGCATATTTGGGGATCGATTATTGCCGGCTTAGCTGCTGGGTTGATTATTGGAAAAGCTACAGAATATTATACTTCTCACGATTATGAACCAACAAGAGGGATTGCCAAACAAGCAGGAACAGGTCCGGCAACCGTGATTATTGAAGGAATTGGTGTAGGAATGGAATCAACCGCTATTCCGGTAATCACTATCATCATCGCGGTTGGCGTGAGTTTCTATCTTCCCGCTAGTGGGCCAGATGGCAGTACATTGATGGGACTTTATGGCGTTGGGATCGCTGCTGTTGGGATGTTGGCGACACTGGGTATAACACTTGCCACTGACGCTTATGGTCCAATAGCTGATAATGCTGGTGGTAATGCTGAGATGGCGAAGCTGGATTCCGAAGTTCGCAACCGTACGGATCAGCTTGATTCACTGGGTAATACGACAGCTGCTACAGGTAAAGGATTTGCCATCGGTTCAGCTGCATTGACAGCATTGGCCCTTCTTGCTGCTTACCTCGAAGAAATTAGATATAGTTTAATTCACTTAGTTGGCAAGACTACTTTAGAGATCCCGGGTGTTGTTGAACCGGTTGAAACTGCGAAAGTCACCATTCCTCAGTTTATGTCCTACTATGATGCAACATTGATGAATCCGAAAGTTTTGATTGGATTGTTCCTCGGTGCAGTAATGGCTTTCTATTTCTGTGCACTGACGATGAAGGCGGTTGGTCGCGCTGCGGGGTCTATGGTAGCAGAAGTTCGTCGACAGTTCAAAGAACGACCGGGTATTATGAAGTATGAAGAAAAACCGGATTATGCCCGATGTGTTGCCATCTCAACACGTGATGCGCAACGAGAAATGATTCTGCCGTCAATCATCGCCATCATTGTTCCAGTGATCACCGGACTCATCTTTGGTGTTGCAGGTGTACTTGGTTTGTTAGCTGGAGGGTTGGCATCTGGATTTGTGTTGGCAATTATGATGGCAAATGCTGGTGGTGCATGGGACAACGCGAAAAAACTGGTTGAAACTGGTGAATTCGGTGGTAAGGGGTCTGATGCACATAAAGCCACTGTTGTTGGGGATACGGTCGGTGATCCTTTCAAGGATACATCTGGGCCATCACTTAATATTTTGATTAAATTGATGTCTATGGTATCAGTTGTGTTTGCTGGGCTCATTGCCAAATACGGGGATTTGATTGGTACCCTAGTGAATAATTAGATCAATCTTTAATGCTGCTCTATTGTTACGCATAAAAGCGGGGAATCGGGTTCAGTTAACGGATTCTCCGCTTTTATGTTGAAAGATTCAATTGGTCATGTTAAACTCGACCCTTAAAAAACTGGCAGGAATATCATAATGAACGTACATGAATTTCAAGCAAAAGGGATCTTGGAATCGCATGGTGTTAACGTGCCTCGAGGGGGTGTTGCCGAAACTCCTGAAGAAGCTGAACTGATCGCTCAAGAGCTTGGATCGGATTTGTTTGTCATCAAGGCACAGATCCACGCTGGTGGCCGTGGTAAGGGTGGCGGAGTTAAGTTGGCAGAGAATCCAAAAGAAGTTAGGACTCAGGCAGAATCGATTCTTGGAATGCAACTCGTCACGCCGCAAACGGGTGCGGAAGGTAAGCGCGTGCGGAAGGTTCTTGTGGCTGAAGCAAGTGAGATTGAAAACGAACTCTATCTGGGTATGGTAGTTGATCGTGAATCGTCTCGTGTCACAATTATGGCCAGCCAAGAAGGTGGTGTTGACATTGAAACAGTTGCATCGGAAACACCAGAGAAGATTGTAAAGGAGTCAGTTGATCCGGCAGTGGGATTACAGGCATTTCAAGCACGTAAGATCATATTTGGACTGAATGTGCCGGCAGACCTCGTAAGTGCAACAACAAGACTAATTATGGGATTGTACGATGCCTTTGTTAAGTCGGACTGTTCTCTGGCGGAGATTAATCCTCTGGCAATTGTAAAAGATGGTGATGGTCATGATATTATTGCGCTTGACGCTAAAATGAATTTTGATGATAATGCGCTACCTCGACACAAAGATATCGAAGCAATGCTCGATCAATATGAAGAAGACCCAAGAGAACTTGAAGCAAAGAAATATGAGTTAAATTATATCAGCTTGGATGGAACTATCGGTTGTATGGTCAATGGTGCTGGTCTGGCCATGTCGACTATGGATGTAATTAAATTGTACGGGGCCGAACCGGCAAATTTTCTTGATGTCGGGGGGGCTGCCACGACAGAATCAGTGGCTAACGCTTTTCGCTTAATTCTTAGTGATGAGAAAGTTGAAGCCGTACTCGTTAACATCTTTGGAGGCATTATGCAATGTGACGTGATTGCAAACGGTATCATAGAAGCGGTTAATCAAGTCGATCTGCATGTTCCATTGGTTGTAAGGCTTGAAGGTACAAATGTTGAACTTGGTCGTAAACTTTTGTCCGATTCTGGTCTGGATTTGATCTCGGCTAGTGGTCTTGCTGAGGCGGCTGAAAAAGTCGTTTCAGCCGCTGGGAATAACTGAGGAATTTCACGGAATGAGTGAAAAAATCGGGCTATCCGATGTTGATGTAAACGGAAAAAATGTTCTCACCCGTGTTGATTTCAACGTGCCGATGGATGGCAAACGAATCGTCGATGACACTAGAATTCAAGCTGCGTTGCCGACCATTCTCCAGCTAATTGACAGTGGAGCGAAAATTGTTTTAGTCACTCATCTTGGTCGACCGAAAGGTTTTGATGTCAAATTGTCAACCTTTCCGTTAGCAGAGCAATTGAGCCATCTCCTTGGACAAAGGGTTAAACATGCTGTCGATTGCATTGGAGTAGAAGTTCAAGCGATTGTATCGGAGCTTTTAGCCGGCGATGTTTTGCTGCTGGAAAATGTGCGTTTCTACAAGGAAGAAACTGAGAACGATCCTGTTTTTGCCAGAGAACTTGCTTCACTAGCGGATATTTATGTCAATGATGCGTTTGGTACTGCGCACCGCGCACACGCATCGACAGAAGGAGTCACACACTACTTTGACCAGAATGTAGCCGGATCACTCATGGAGCAGGAAATTCGCTATCTTAGCAGAGTCGTAAATGATCCAGACAGACCTTTCATTGCTATCATCGGTGGTGCAAAAGTGTCCGATAAGATCACCGTTATTGAAAATCTAATCAACCAAGTTGATGGATTGATTATCGGTGGTGGTATGGCTTACACTTTCTTTAAGTCCAAAGGTATGGAAATTGGGAAATCAATCGTTGAACCAGACATGCTTGACTTTGCTCAAGACTTACTTAACAAGGCCGAGGCGCAGGGGCTTACGATTCACTTGCCAGTCGATAACGTTGTAGGTAAAGAATTTGCGCCTGATACGGAATCACAAATTGTTAAAAGTAATCAGATCCCTGAAGATTGGGAAGGTTTTGATATCGGCCCAGAAACAGTTGAGTACTTTGGAAAGGTCGTTAGTTCCGCCCAAACGGTGTTTTGGAACGGTCCTGTTGGTGTATACGAATTCGATCAGTTTGCCATAGGGACTATAGAACTTATCAAACGGATAGCTGCGTCAAATGCCACGAGCATTATTGGCGGAGGTGATTGCGTCGCTGCAGTTCATAAAGCAGGCGTTTCAAACCAAATTACCCATGTTTCGACTGGCGGAGGGGCCTCACTCGAGTTAATTGAAGGTAGGATCTTGCCAGGAATCGTGGCACTCACAGACAAGTAATAGTAGAAGAGGGTATAAATGGGCATTCTTGTTGATAACAATACTAAGCTAATCGTACAGGGAATTACGGGCCGAGCTGGAAGTTTTCATGCCTTGCAGTGTGCGGAGTACGGAACTAGCATTGTTGGTGGTGTAACACCAGGAAAAGGTGGAGAAAATGTTGAAGGGATTCCTGTCTTTGATACTGTTTATCAAGCTGTTTCTGGGACCGGAGCGAATGCGACGATGATATACGTGCCAGCAGCATTTGCAGCCGACGCAATTATGGAAGCTGTTGACGCGGGAATAGAGTTAATCGTTTGTATCACCGAAGGGATTCCTGTACTGGATATGGTGAATGTAAAACGTTACATGGAAGGGAAATCGTCACGCTTGATTGGCCCTAATTGTCCAGGGGTTATTACCCCTGGGGAATGTAAGATTGGTATTATGCCAGGTTACATCCACAATCCTGGGCACATTGGCATTGTATCCAGAAGTGGGACACTGACTTACGAAGCAGTTCACCAAATTACACAACTGGGTCTTGGTCAATCGACATGTGTTGGAATCGGAGGTGACCCTGTTAACGGCACCAGTTTCGTCGATGTCTTAGAACTTTTCGAAGCGGACGATCAAACGGAAGCGGTAATTATGATAGGTGAAATTGGTGGAACAGCTGAAGAGAAAGCGGCTACATATGTCAAGGAACACATGAGCAAACCAGTAGCCGGATTTATTGCTGGACAAACAGCTCCTAAAGGGAAACGAATGGGGCATGCAGGAGCGATCATATCAGGAGGAAAAGGCACAGCTGATGAAAAGGTTAAAGCGTTGGAAACTGCCAACATTGCTGTTGCTGAGAGCCCAGCGGATATTGGGTCAACCTTACTTAATATGATTAGTCCAATATGATATTGATCTATTGCGCCATCGGATACCATGACGTTCGATCAGCCATCACGTAAATGCTCTTTATGCCTTAAGTTGTTAATCAATAATTTTTATGGTGATTTTTGGCGTTTCTTGTTCGAATGGCTGATTATTGACAGCGGTTTTACCTAACAACTTGATATCATAAGTTCCCAGTTTTATCTTCTTGGTTGCAGTTAATGTAATCTTAGATCTCGTTTCTCGAGGAGGGATGCTTGGAAGGGTTCCTCCCAAGCCTTCAGGGAATCCAATGGGAAATAGATCTATCTTATCAGTAAACCCTCCCTGACGAACGACATCAATAATAATTTCAGCATTGATTTCAACGGGGCTATTAGTGTCTTCTGACTTTGGGAAAAGAAAACTTTGCTTAACAGGAGCAACGTTCAGAACAAAAGGAGCTTCAGCTATTATAAGCGGAATTGCAATGGCTGATTGAGCGTGGTTTTCGTTATTGACTAAAGCTGTCCCATTCACCACAATTTGGTGAGTCCCTGCTGAGGGTAACCGAGTTACAAGATCAAGTCCAATGCGTCCTTGACCAAAGTTCGCTGCAGCAAGAGTAATAACCGCATGGTTCTCTCCTTTTGGTATTGAAGTATTTGCAGCACTCATGTTTGCTGGCAAACCAACCACAGAGAGGTTGATCAGTTTATTAAACTCTTCCTCTCGAATTGCCAAAACGTGGAGTTCCACTGATTTCCCTTGTACCACGTGTATACTAAGGTCTGTCGCTTTCAAAATATATTTTGGATGATCTATTACTGTCAGGTATATCGGGGTAGAATTCCGTTCAACTAGGTTATGATGAATTGACCCACGTCCCCAAGCCATAGTTTTAATCAAACCCAAATCTGCTGATTTTGGTGCGGTGATGGTCACCTGAGTTTGTGTTTGATCTGGGCCAATGAGAACTGGACTTACATCAAAATCTTGCGGAAATCCGGCGAAATATAAACTGATAGCTTCACGAAACTCGTCAATCCGATTAATGGAAACTGTTAAATTTGTTGTTCCTCCTCGAGTAACACGGGGATTTTCAGGTATTACGGTCAATCCAAAGTCTGGTCGTAACGGCGCAATACTAAGTCGATAAGGAAAGTTGGACCCACCCTGATTATTGAGATCCCGAATCGAAATTACGTATTTGCCTTCTTGTGGAAAACTGAAATCGATTCGGGCTTCCGCTCCAATGACATCATCGTTCACAGTTAGTTGCTCACCTTTAGAGTCAAACAGTGATAGGAAGGCGTCCAGCTGGGATCCCAATCTTTGTGCGTTGACTTCGAAAATCAGTCGTGTCATTGGAGGCACTTGAAGAGAGAAGCAATCAATATCCTTTTGGGGGTTAATTCGCCCATTAATGACAGCAGGTATTTCAATACTATTCGCTTGATCTGCTGCGTTATTTGGCTCTTTTTCAAGTGTTTCTTTGAGGTTGCCAGCTACGAAAGCATGAGGGTTTGTTGAGACTCCGTTCGCATTAACGACACGTAGTTCCTGATTCCCAAGTGGAGCGTCCGGTGAAATTGACATTTGGATTGATTTAATCGATCCAAGGTTCCGACCGGTGACAGACACAGTACTCTCTGTGTCACGCTTCCCTCCGAGTGGAAAGATAGTGTCCAGATAAGGCAACTCTCCAATTCTGATACGGTAAAAGAAATTGTTGCCACTTTTATAACGTACATCACGGATTTGTAATGTATAGTTACCTGAGACTTGGACAGTATAATCGATTAAAGAATCCAAGCCATTACTGAGGTCCTCACTGATAATTTCCTTGCCCGTAGGATCGAAGAGCGTGAGTAAGGAATCTAGTGGAGATCCAATCCTTGATGCGAGCACATCACATATTAGCCGCTGATTTTTTTTAACTGGAAACTGGAACAAATCAAAGTCATCCGCGCTTGTGATGGTACCATTCACGACGACAGGCAGTGTTAGGACATTGGCCTGATCAGTTGTTGAATTGGGTTCGGTTTCGACAGTCTCTGGTAGATCGCTGACAATGAAACGCTGTGGGTTAGACACACCATTTGCTGTTGCTAGACGCAGGTTTTGGGAGCCGACAGGGGCGGATGAGGCTATCGTAAACTGGGCGGTGAGACGATCACCGGTTGGGATCTTTCCCGATATTCCTTGCCCATTGAATTGGATAAGCGGTTGGGAGTCAGCATTTTTGATCTCAGCAGAAATTCCTGAACCACTAAACAGGATTTCCCTTACCTGATTAAGATTTTGGCCTTGTAATGTTACTTCAATTGTTGTGCCTCGCTGACCGGAAATTGGTGCAACAGAGGTGAATTGAGGAATCTCCTGTGCTTGCATTGAATGAATTGGAATTATCAAGCACAGCAAGACACAACTCAAGAGCGGGATTTTTCTTCTGGGATTTTTCATTCTATGATTTGTGGTTAGAAAAGCCCCAGGACCGGTTCACCATTGACCAATTCTCTTGGTTGATCAAGATGATTCAAAACCTCTGTTTTGGGATTAATTCCCAAAGTATGATAAACCGTGGCTAGAATATCTCTTGGATGTACAGGGTTTTCTAGCGGTGTAGAACCAGTCGCGTCTGATTTTCCGTAGACTTGTCCTCCTTGGATACCTGCACCGGCAATTAGTCCGGTATAACAATACGGCCAATGATCCCGCCCATCGGGAGAATTACTGTTACCTGAGGTACTCACGCCTAATCGTGGGGATCTACCGAATTCACCGATAGCGAGAATAAGCGTCTCATCCAATAAACCGCGTTGATCTAAATCATCTAACAATGAAGAGACTGCGCTATCTAGTTTTGGGCAGTGTAAGTTTCTCAGCGGACCAAAATTGGCGGCATGAGTGTCCCATGCCGTTGTATTGGGATCCCCGTTTGCTACTGATGGCCAATTCACTTGGACGAAACGCGTACCGGCTTCAATCAGTCGGCGAGCTAGCAATACACTTTGACCAAAAGTGTGACGACCATAGCGGTCACGCATTGCATCCGTTTCTTGTGTTAAGTCGAATGCATTTCTGGCACGTTCAGAAAGTATTAGATCATAGGCTTTTTCGTAATATTCGTTTAAAGCGTAAGAATCAGCTACCTTTTCAAGTTCTGGCATTGAAGCGTTGATTGTTTCAAGGAGGGTGGCCCGACGTTTCATTCGAGCGACAGGAATCTCTTCCCTGAGACTAAATTCGTCCAGCTTTACTTCCTGATTTGGGTCCTGAAAGAAAAAGTATGGATCGTAAGCTCGTCCGAGAAAACCGCCTGTGCCACCTTTCCCGATAATGTTGCTTTCCTGTAGTGGTCGTGGTAGTTGAACACCAGCTAGCATCGGTACTTCGGGCGGGAGAAACTTGGCCACATGAGAAGCAACATTGGGATGATCTTTGGGTGACGGAGGATCTAATTGACCAGAAGGTGCAACTTTATCGGGTGTAGATCCTGTTACCATTTGGTACATTGCAGCAGTGTGATTAAACAGACCCACGGGTGTATAACTGACAGAACGAATTAAGGCCGCTTTATTCATTTGTTTTGCCAAACGCGGCATAGTTTCAGATAACCAGATACCGGGCACGTTTGTCTTAATTGGTTTGAACTCGCCACGTACATTTGAGGGTGCATCCGGCTTAGGATCCCAGATATCTATGTGACTGGGACCACCCTGTAAAAACATCAGAATCACTGATTTTGCTTTACCAAAACCGCTTAGCGGTTGGGAGGGTGTAACAACTGTATTTGCTCTGGCTTGAAGCGCTAAAATTTGCGGTAGGCTCATGCCAAGCATTGCAGCGCCTCCAACCCTGAGAAATTCTCGCCTAGAAACCCCATCACACAATTGCGCTTGCTTACCGGGAATTGATAACATTTATTATTCTCCTTTTGGCTCCTTATAGTGCTAGAATGTTTGAGTGAATTGCTTTATCGATTAAACAGGAATGAAGGGCTGTTTATCAATGCCCATAAAAGGTCCTGAGCACCTTCAGCTTGGGACTCTGTTTTGGAAATGTGATCAACTGCTTTGACCAATTCAGCCTCATTTGGCATGCGACAAAGTGTTGCTAAGTAGACTTCCTTAACCAAAATTCGGTTGTCAATCTTTTGCTTTGTCAGTTGGGCGATGCGGCCCTTTGGATCATTGATGGCACTTGCGATAGTTGGGCCATTAATCAAGTTGAGTGCATGTGATAAACTGACCTGTGTTGTTCTTTCACATTCACAGGCTGATTCGCGTTCGGGCCGGCCAAAAAGCTTCAGAAAACCGCCATCATCCAGACTACTGTCGGGCAACTGAACCGCACGGAATCCTTTGGGAACACCTGAAAACTTTGGTTGGCTTCCCGTTGCGATAGAAACTGCATCCAGCATTTGTTCTGCAGTTAATCTTCTGGGGATTGCGTGCGAAAAATTGATTTCGTCTTCTTGGTTCCAGCGATTTGTTTTAATACTTTGCTGGTATGTCCGAGATTTGGTGATTGTATGCATCAAGTATCTCAGGTCAAAATCGTTTTCGATAAAATCTTTGGTTAGGGCATCAAGTAATTCCGCGTTGCTGGGCGGGTTGCTTGATCTGATATCATCAACTGGCTCAACAATACCACGTCCCAAGAAGTAACTCCAGACGCGATTGACTAGGGATTTTGCGAACCAAGGATTATCCTTTGAAACTAACCAGTTGGTAACAGACTCGCGTGGATCAACTCCGATTTTTTCCGCTGATCCGAACGGCACATTAGCTGGTACAATTCCCCCAGTTTTTGGATGTTTTACACCACCGCTAACGCTATAATTGTTATAAACGACCTGTTCTCCTGGAAGTTGTCCTCTTTTGACGCTAACTTCGCTAAAGTAGGATCCGAGTTCATAGTACTGGTTTTGTGTCCATTTTTCAAACGGATGATCGTGACATTTAACACAGGCAAATCGTATGCCCAAAAAAAGCTGCGTTGCGTTTTCAATTGCGACATCTGGTTGATAGATAGTTTTATCGGTCGTCACAAGATGATAATTTGCTGCTGGATTCTGATAAGTACTGCCGGAGGCCATTAGTAAGTCACGAACGAATTTATCATAAGGTTTATTTTTCGCTACAGAATCATGAATCCATTTTCGGAAAAGCCAAACACCCTTTTCTCCGAGGAATTTGCGATTACATTGCAGTAAGTCAGCCCATTTGTGTGTCCAGTGTTCAACATATTCAGGTTGACCTATTAGATGATCGATTAATCTTTCGCGTTTCTGTCTTGAATTCGCATGGTCATCCAAAAATGTTTGGACTTGGCTTGGTGTTGGAGGAACACCAGTTAGGTCAAGATACAAACGCCGAATAAATTCAGCATCGGTACAAAGATCCGACGGTAAAATACGAACACGCTGTAGTTTGTCATAAACCAATTCGTCAATGTAATTGTATTGAGGCGCCGCTGCCCACTTAAATCCGGACCTGTCACCAATAACAATTATTTCACTGGTACTGTATAGACTCTCATATCGAACTAGGATGACCGCTTCTCCACGTCGCACAGCAGTGACAAAACCAGAATCTGATGTTGTAGCCACATCTGCCAGACTACTGCTATATATAGCGTCCCGTGTTACGTCCCGAGATGTGCCATCTGGGTAGTGAGCAATAATGATTAATTGCTGTGCCATGCCAGGTAAATGAATTTCTGTAGCATGTGGAATAACCTCAAGGCGAGAAACTCGCTTGGTAGCATCCACATCGGATTTAACTCCTTCAACAATCCATTGGTGAAAAGTTTTGTAATGACGTGAATCGACTTCTAAGGCCTGACCTCCTCCGTGCGGAACTCCCTGTGTTGGTTTAAGAAGCATGAGGCTCTGTGCTGGTCTAGCTCGATTCAGGCGGCGTCCCGATAAATCTGTGATTAGCGTTTGATAATCAAGATCGAGATCGTATCCTCGTAAGGAAAGTTTGAATCCATTTTTACCCTTAGCCGCTCCGTGGCAGGTTCCCGCGTTACAGCCAACTTTACTGATAGTTGGCATTATGTCACGGACAAAGCTAATCGGTTGCGTGTCAACATTCTTTACGTTTACCGACAAGTCAATGGAATGGCGACGAAACGCAACTTTTATGGTCGTCCAACCGACTGCAACAGGGTAAACATAACCGGCACTGTCAATCTTAACTTTGGTGTCGTTGGTTGTAAAACTTGATTCTTTTGACAGATCAATCCAGTATCCGTCTGATGTCAATCCAGAAATTGTGATGCTACGAACATCGTGTTTCCCCTCAAGAACTAGTGCTTCAGGTGTGGATTTTAACTTGGTAATTTTGGGGATCTTGATATTGGCTGTTAGTTGCGCAGAACTAGCATTAACATTGAAATATGGGTTGAGGATTAACATCAACAAAATCCCCAAAATAGATAGCGATACTTTCACGGATTCACCTCACTTACAAAAACATACAATATGTCATTGGCAGTAAAAAATCAGTTCTGGATTTCTGCATTGAAACCAGTTGCCTTGACAGCGGCAAGTAATTCGTCAACTGTAACCCGATTTCCTTTTAATGTTAGAATGGCGTTATCGGGTAGAGAAACATTCACATTAGTTACCCCTGATATCCTATTAAGTGCACCCTGCACTTTAGCAACACAAGCACCTCAGGTCATACCATTAACGACTAATTTGATTTCTGTTGTGGCTCCAACTACATTATCTTTTTCTTTAACCACTTCTACTTTTTCCGTTACCTTTATACCTGTCAACGCGGAATCAAGTGGCACCGGTATAAATTCTTCGATCAATTCTCCGGAATTTGGATTGAATATTCGGACTTGACCATCGAATCCGCCGATTGCGACCTGATCCTTGTTTGGATGAAAGGCAATAGTGAAAACGGCGGTCGAGTCAGCACCAAGTGTTGCGATACGATTGCCATCTGCTACTTTGTATATTCGAACTTCACCACCAACAGTACCCACGGCGATTTGTGATCCGTCCGGATTGAAGGCAACCGCATTAATTACATCTGATTGGCGTTCAAAGGCGCGGATGAGGTTGAAGTCGGTATTACCGACATCACGCCGTTTTTGGCGAAAAATCCGGTAGAGTCGCGGAATTCTATCTTCACCTCCAGATAAAACCTGATCTAACTTTGGATGGCGCGCGATTTTATGGATTGGTCCCGAACCCTTGTTACTAGCATTGATGTCATCAACGAAAGATCCACTCTTAACCTCAGTGAGTTTCAACGCTGTGTCCCTGCCGCCGGTAACAAAATGACTGCCATCAGTAGTAAACACCGTGCCCAAAACCCAATCACTATGGTTATCAAATCGTACCAGTTCTTTTTGATCTTTGACTGAAATTATACGTGCTGTTTCGTCAGTACAACCAAAGGCGAGAAAACTATTGTCAGGCGATAATGATGCTCCGTAGATCGTGTCGAACGTTGATTTTAATGAATGAATCAACTTATTTGTACCAGTATCCCAGATTTGAACTTCACCGAATCTGGCGGGTGTTCCTCCAACAACTACTAGCATATTGCTGTTGGTAGCATAAACAATGGATTCGATTCGGTCAGACTTTCCAAGCAACCGAGCTAACAGCTTGGATCCATCTGATTTGTGCAAGAGTACCTCGCGGTAACCGGAGACCGCAAGAACGTTGCCATCGGGAGAATAAGCTAAGGAAGAAATCACCGGTGGAATTGTGTATTGAGGTGGTTCCATGGTTGAATCAGAATCCACTTCTGGTGTGTCGTTGGTTGCCCCTTCAGCGATCCAGCGACGAAAAAGCTCAATCTCGACTTGCGTCAGTGGATCACTGTCCATTGGCATAGAAGGCGGATCCCCGGAAATCAAGTCAAGGATTAGACTTTGATCGGGTTGTCCTGCTATAAAAGCCTTTCCTTCAGATCCTCCTTGCTGAAAATTTGCATAGGAAGTCAGAATCAAGTCTCCGCGAGCTTGACTGGGCTGGTGACATCCCTGACAACTGCGTTGTAAAATTGGTTGGATGTCCTGATGGTAACTAACTGGTGAATCCGACCAAGCGGAATTACCAATCGAAACCACTAAAAATAGAACCATAAAGCATCGAAAGCAATGAGCTGAAATTAAACTGACATTCATTTCTTGATCTAACACTAAATTCCTAAAAAGTTGAAGGGCTTGGTGATTCGTTTTACTATCGCTTAAAATTTTATTTATTAGGGAGTGGGCGGATATTCGTGATCGAGCGTTGGAAACTAGGTTTCTAAATAGAAAATCAAATTCATCCTCTAAAACAAACTAGGATTCTAAATGATTCGCTGTTCTGTTAAAACAAGATC
>Ga0066843_10000083_pt1 | contig 26365 bp, 20 predicted proteins | sample ETNtaG_15_FD_66663 | JGI IMG/M metagenome (GOLD analysis project Ga0066843, IMG submission 66663) | Marine microbial and viral communities from oxygen minimum zone, Eastern Pacific Ocean - ETNP201302PF89A | ecosystem: Environmental > Aquatic > Marine > Oceanic | place: Pacific Ocean: Eastern... | reverse complement strand
TATATGACATACTTGATAATTCTGAATCTAGCTCTAAACTAGCCTCTAGGCTTCGCTGCAGGTAGAACACTCTCTGCTAGCTAGTGCATGGTGCAACAGTACCAATTTCATTGTCATGTTTAATTACATTACTACTAACTGAGTGAGAATCTGATTCCGGAGTCGTCAAAGTTTCCCAGACGTTTAACCATTTGTACCAAGCAGATCAGGGAGAATTCTGCTTATCTCAATTTTTTATATCCTTGAGATTGTATTAAATTCTACCGTCATATTCTATTGTTACTGATTAGCTTTAGGTTGTGATACACGAATTCTTTCTAAGCCCTTAAGTGCATACACATTTTTTGGGTCTAGTTCCAACGCTTTTTTATATGTGGATATGGCCAAATTATATTTACTCTGCCCTAAGTAAACATCTCCCCTTGTTATATACCCACCAAGTTGTCCATTCCGAGTGTAGCCAGGATAAATGGACTTGTTAGATTGTTGTTTTAACTCCCTCAACATCTGAGAATGTATGATTGCTTGCTTTTGCCTGCTGGCGTATTCCAATGAAACACATCCAACTGATAATAAGCAGCACACAATTATTATCCGATTCATTTGCTGTTTCTTAAAAAGGTGAAATTGATCTTGATTTCAGTGTAGTGTTAGAATGGATAAATAAAAACATAGTTGACATTGATGACTCCGTAGGTTATATGGCTGTGCTTCTCATTTAGAATCACGGCAGTTAAGTACAGAGAATTGTTATTAAGGGATTAGATTTCAACAGAAGATATCTCACATCGTAATAGTCACACCACTAAATTGGTTTGAGGATAAAACATTGGTGAGAATTATGTGATCCGGAATGAAAGCATGATTGTAGCGGTTTAGACATGAAGTTAGTCTGCCATATTTTCAGCAGCCTGATTTTTCTTATTGCAATTTTTGCAAAGGTTTAGATGAATCCGAGCTCCATCTGATAAGCTGAAAAAGGTAGTTAATGAGTAAAGAAACAAATTTTAGATCGAAATTTATATTTCGGCAATTCCACATTATTATTCTATAAGAAATGAGGACCTTGATAATGAAGTTGAGTTGTTTACCTGTTTCTCTCTATAAGGATATTTTTAACGGTGAAAAGTCTGTTTTAGACTGGGTACATTTGGGTGCGGATTTGGGCTTGGATGGCATTGATGTCAGTGTGAAATTCTTCCCTACTCGAGAGAAACAGCTGCTAGAAGTAATTTACAAAGAAGCGCAACGGATGGAGTTAGATCTTTGCACTCTTGTATGCTATCCAGATTTCACACACCCAGATGCTGTAGAAAGAGAACGAGAGATCGAGCAGATGAAGTCAGATATTCAATTGGCTGCGACTCTCGGTGCCAAGTTTATACGCGTAACTGCTGGACAGAATCACCCGGGGCTCCAGCGCGAACAGGGCATACGTTGGGCTGTTGAGGGATTCAGCCGGATACTTGATGAGGCAGAAAAATTTGGTGTAATCCTAACGTATGAGAATCATACCAAAGGGGCCCCATGGAAGTATTGGGATTTTTCTCAACCCAGAGATGTTTTTCTGGAGATACTGGGCAATTTTATCGATACTCCATTAAAGGTTTGTTTTGATACAGCAAACTCGTTAGTTATTGGCGAAGATCCAATTGAACTACTCAAAATTGTTAAAAAGGAAGTAGCCACTGTACATGTGTTTGACATTCATGCTGTGAATTCTTTTGAGCCAGTGCTTGTTGGTACGGGAGTATCTCCAATAAAAGAGATACTCTTTATTTTAAAACATAGCGGTTTTGATGGTTGGCTTAGTGTTGAGGAGGCAAGCCATACGGGATACGAAGGTTTTGTAAGAGCAACCTCCTTTGTTCAGAGTACTTGGGATCAGATTTAAGGGTAGTTGACCCGCATAAGATCCTTACTAGAGCAATCGTAGTACTTTTCGTGTTGACGTTATACGTATCAGGTTAAAAATGGGGCCTTAATCTTTCTGTGACTATCTCTGGTAGCGTGTCGATTATCCAAACATCATATAGTCTTTCCATCGAACCGGTGTCATTGGTATAGACTCCTTTTGGGAATGGACGAGAGATGAGTTTCATGTTTAACCAGTAATATTCATGATTCTGGTTGATTGGACTAGAATAGGTGACTAAGTTGAAAGCACCAACTCCCAGTTCCTTATAACCATTCAAGGTTTTTACTAGATTAGATGCAAAATCGTCTATTAGCTTGGGGGTTAATTCAGAAAGCGAACTAATACCCTGAAATATGAATTGAACTTCATTAAAACCTCTCGGCGAAAAGCTGGCAATCACTGATATTGTATCGTTCCCACCAATATATCTCTGTCCCAGTTTTTTTTCGATTTCGACTAATGATTGCCAGTAATTTTTCTTGTGGTTGTCGAAATATTTTTCACTTTCCTGTAGCAAGTTCTTGATTTTGGGTATTGGTTCCGTGTCTACCATGATTTGAGTATGAGGGTGGATGATGCTTCCTGCAGATGATGGCATGTAATTCCAAAGATAGGTGGGAAACCTTGCTTTATAATTATTGGCATTAATTGCTAAAATATAGTTCCTGCTCGCAACTAGATTGTTTTGGATCAATTCCTCAGTAAATTGATCCAAACCGAGAAAATGTTCGGTTGTGATTATACCAACAGCATGGTTTTCAGCAAATGGATACAAATTGGGGACGATTGTTGTTTGTCCTTCTTCGATTCTACCTGTTTGGCAAATATATGGAGGGAATTCCGTTGTTTTTTCTTTGATTTGATCAGGACAAAATACGCATAGAGTTTTTGATCTGCTGCTGATTTCATCTAGTTCGACGTTGCTGTCAGCCTGTTTAACTCTCGTTCCCCTTTGTGGGTTTATTCTAGATTGCTCAGAAGTTAGAGGATCTATTCTATACTCTACTTGATTTCTAACAAATTTTTGTAGATTCATTTTATGATTATGAAGACCTTGAGGCTAATTATGTGTTTGAAAACAATTTTTCGCGCATTTTATATATGACATAGCAACTCATCGTATCATGTCTGGTGAATTTTTGTAGCTTTTGGTTCTCTAGTAACTCCCACTAACATTATACTCCATTAGCGTGAATACAGTAAAGAGACACTAGGCTTTCACCTTGTAATGATTTAGCCTAATCTGCTACAATAACTAAGTTAATGGCTGTTCATCAATCACGTATTTTCAAAGATTATCTGTACACTTTTATTGCGTGGTTTTTTAATGGTTTTGCTTCTTTGCTACCTCGGAATTCATCAATGGCTGTTGGGATCGCAATCGGTGAGTTAGTAGCGACACTTTCCAAGAAAGACCGAGAGCGTGCGATCAATAACATTCAGTGTGGTCTCCAAGTAGATAGATGCGAAGCCAAAAAAATTGCCAAGCGTTGTTACCGGAATGTAGGGAAAAATCTAGTTGAGTTTCTGCAGTTTTCGGGGCGTTTGAAAAAGTGGATCCAGAATGATATTGCTATTGAAGGCAAGGTGTACATTGATCGCGCCCTGAATGAAGGGAAGGGTGTGATTGGAGTATCGGGACACGTGGGAAACTGGGAACTTCTTCCTGTGAGCCTAGCTGCACATGGCTACGAAGGTAGAGCAATTACCCGAGAGTTAAGGTCAAAGTGGCTGAATCAATTTGTTCATCGACATCGTAAAAAAGCAGGTTACATTGCCCTTAATCGCAATAGGTCAATGCGAGAAGCACTGAGTTGTCTCGATCGAAACGAATTGCTTGGTATCTTGGCGGACATAGATACCAAAACGAAAGGTGTGTTTGTCCAGTTTTTCAATCGTCCTGCGTATACGCCGTATGGTCCCGTTGCCATTGCGCTCAAAACAGGAACTCCGATTTTACCAATGTTTATCATTCGACAAACAAACGACAAGCATCGGTTGGTAGTAGAGCCCCCTGTGAATCTGCATCAAACTGGTGATTATCAATCGGATTTGGTTACTAATACACAGCATTTTACAAAGATAATAGAGTCTTATATTAGACGTTATCCGGAACAATGGATTTGGATGCATGATCGGTGGAAAACACAACCAAAAATATCCTAGCTTAAGCTTAGTGATAATGTTAGCATTCATTGCCATCTATTTAGGTTGCAATGCAGGAGAAAATCAGGTTGGCGAAAACAATGCGGAAGATATCCCGCAACAACAGTTAACAAGTTTTTCTACTAGTCACACTGAAGGGGGTGTTTTGAAGTGGGAGCTTGTTGGACACTCTGCCACTTCTCACTTAGATGTAACTTCTGTGGACAACCCGGTAGTGAAAATATTTCAAAATGGGAGACTTGCAATAACTGTAACGGGTCAACAGGGTGAGCTTATCCAGTCTAACCAGAATGTGAAGGTCTTTGAGGATGTGATTGCTATTAGTCAGGATGGAAAAATGTTTACCGACGAACTTCACTGGCTCAATGACCAAGAGAGACTCTATGCTCCAAACGAATCGAGGATTGAGCGTGGTGACTCGGTTATGTTTGGAAATCAAGCAATGGGCGATCCTGACCTAAGGATAGTCCAGATGAAACAGGTACGTGCAAAACTTTACCCTAAGGATAAAAAAAATGATGAAACCAATTTATAATTCGAGAGACTTAGTTCATCACAAAGTGCTTAGAACCTTAATTTCGATCTCCGCTGTTTTAATTTTGCTTTCAGTTCCTTATAAATTGATTGCTGAAGGGGAACAAACCAGTATAGGTAAACAGAAAGAAAAAGCAAACAGTAATCAAAAAGGAGAAGAAGGTCTAATTGTTTGCGAGCATGCAGATTTCTTTGAACAGGATGAGGAAACCGGTCTTACTATCCTGACTGGCTCAGTCCGAATTCGGCAGTCGGGCGGTTTTTTAAATGCTGATAAGGTCACACTTCATCGTAATTTGGAAACAGGCGAATATAAAAAGACAGTTGCAGTTGGCAATGTCGAAATGCGTGATAAGGATATTTTTGCCACCTGCGAGCATGCAATCATCGATCATGTCGAAGATATTGTGGAACTTAGTGAAAATGTTGTGGTCTTGCAAAATGAAGATCGGTTGGAAGCAAAACAGTTTATGTTTAATCGACGAACCGGAAAAAGAACTGGAAAAGGAGACGTAAAGTTTCGTGTTCGAATGAGTGGTAACAGTCAAGGCAATAATGATGCGTCGTCCAATAAATCAGAATAATTAAGGACTGATCTGCAAAGATGATGTCTATTAAGTTGAAAACACATGGCCTTATTAAACGTTATTCTAGAAAAGGGCGTAACGTTGTTGATGACGTAAGTGTTGAAGTTGGAACAAGCGAAATCGTCGGTTTGTTAGGCCCGAATGGCGCAGGCAAATCTACAACCTTTTACATGATTGTAGGGTCAATCAAACCAAATGTGGGGGAGATTTCTTATGATGGTCAAATCATCACTAAGTTTCCAATGTTTAGACGTGCTCGACTTGGTATTGGTTACCTTCCACAAGATACCTCGATTTTTCAAAAGTTGACGGTTGAAGAAAATATTGAGTCTGTCTTAGAAGTGATGGGCATTGACAAACAAATGCGGCGACGGAGAAAAACGGAATTGATGGATGAACTTGGTATATCGCATCTCGCAAAAAGTAAGGCTTATACGCTTTCTGGTGGCGAATGTCGTCGAGCGGAAATTGCTCGTGCTTTGGCGGCCGATCCCTCTTTTATCCTTTTAGACGAACCTTTTTCTGGAATTGATCCGATTGCTGTCCAAGACATCAAACAAATCATTTTTCATCTTCGGGAACGAAATCTTGGTGTATTAGTGACCGATCATAATGCTGCAGAGATGCTTGAAATTGTTGATCGAGCGTACCTTATCACTGATGGCAAAATTACATTAGCTGGTTCTCCGGAAGAGCTAATCAAAAATGAAATTGCTCGTCAAAGATATTTTGGACAACACTTTGAACTCCGCCGTCATTGAAATTATAATTGATGTCACATAGGAATCAGAATTATGAATCTGGGATTGAATCAATCTATTAGCCAAAGAGTTGAGCAAAAGCTTCAATTTAAATTGTCCCAGAAGATGCAGCAAGCAATCAAGATGTTGCTGATGACTCGATTAGATCTTACTCAGCATTTGACACAGCAGTTGGAGGAAAATCCCTTTTTGGATGAAGGTTTAGAAGAAGAATTAGATCAACAGGGTTCTGAACCGGGAGAACTAGCGAATTCGGGCATAGATGATCCTGATAAAGACCGTGAAGAAAATACAGATTCTTCTTTAGCGGAAGATAAATTGATAGAATCTGGTGATCCAGAACCGGACTTCGGTTGGGAGGATTTTTTAGATGACAGCACTTACCCAAGTGAGAGGTTGGCTTTTGAACACCATGATACTGAAAACCGACTTCAAGATCTTGAAAATCACTTGTCTTTACAGGATTTCCTGCTGAACCAAATCGACGTAATCTCACTGTCCGAACGTGAGCATCAAATAGGTGTTACAATTATCGGCAACATAGATGAGGATGGGTGTCTTTCAATCTATGAACCGATTGATGATGGTAACACTTATCGATCGCAAAGATTAAATCCAACTGAGGAGATTGCCAAGCAAGTTGGTTGTGAAGTTGAGGATGTTGAAGATGTATTGACTTTTATGCAAAGACAATTTGAACCTGTTGGAGTGCCATTTCAGACGACAGAGGAAACACTATTCCTGCAAGCTAAAGCATATGGGATTGATGATCCATTGGTAACGAAAATAATTACTGATCATTTCGAGGCTCTTAAGCAAAATCAGGTTCGTCAAGTTGCACAAGCTCTTCGTGTTAAAACGGAAGAAGTTTTAGCTGCTCGCGATATTATTAGTACACTTGATCCATTTCCGGGAAGGCGCTTTATGCCGTTGTCTAGTAAGGGACAGAAGGCATCAGAAAGATCTATTATTCCTGACGTAGTTTTGGAAAAAGTTGAGAGTGGGTATAAAGCTGTTGTAAATGATAGTGGAATGCCCCGGCTTCGTTTAAATCAGTTTTATGTTGATATGATGCTCAATGATACCAAGAAACTCGATAAACAAACAAAGGAGTTCCTTGGAAATTATCGAGCTAGAGCGATTGATTTACTGAAGAACATCGATTTGAGACGGCAGACAGTTGCCCGAATTACTGAGGCTGTTTTTGCAGTTCAAGTCGGCTTTCTTGAAAAAGGCATTGATGGACTAAAACCACTCGTGCGTCGTGAAATTGCTGATACCGTTGGTGTTCACGAATCAACGGTAAGTCGTGCAACCAGTAGTAAATATGTACAAACCCCCCAAGGAATTTATCCGTTATCTTTCTTCTTTAGTGCTGAACTTGAAACTGACTCCGGAACTATATCAACCACGACAGTAAAAGATAAAATTGGACATATGATTGCTAAGGAAAATACGGCGAAGCCATTAAGTGATCAAGCGATATCAGATTCCTTAGGAGAATTGGGTATTCATGCTGCGCGAAGAACAGTAGCTAAGTATCGGGAACAACTTGGGATTCTCCCGTCCAGTAAAAGACGGCGAAAATGGAATTAGATTGGATCGTGCAAATCGGTCACAAAAGTAGATCGCTGGAAATTAGTAGTTAGAAATGGCACATCATATCACTGTTCAGAATCTAATTGAACATGCCGGTGGGGATCTTAAGCTTGATCTTATTGCAGGTGAAGAGGGGTTAAATCGTCAAATAATCTCAGCTGATTCAAATCGGCCGGGTCTTGCTTTGTGCGGCTACTATGAGCACTTTGGTTCTGATAGGGTACAGATTTTCGGGAAAGGTGAGGTTGCCTACCTCCAAAATCTTTCTTCCTCCGACCAATCCGAAGTACTATCCCTGTTTTTTTCATATACAATTCCATGTCTAGTTTTCGTTTCGGATTTATGTGTTCCAGGGGCAGTTAAGACGTTGGCAGAACAACATCAAGTTCCAATTTTATCGACGCCCTTGAGTTCGACAATTTTCACCGTTCGATTACTCCAGTTTCTGGAAGATAAACTGGGGGCTGTTGACTGTGTCCATGGTAATTTAGTAGACGTATTTGGTATCGGGGTTCTAGTTTTAGGTAAGAGCGGCATAGGTAAAAGTGAGTGTTCCCTTGAGCTCATCCAAAAGGGACATCGCTTGATTGCAGATGACTCTGTTCTACTCAAACAAGTCGCTGGGCCTCGTATCCTCGGAACCAGATCAAAATTGTTTAAACATTACATTGAAGTTCGAGGACTCGGTATTATTGACGTGGTTTCCTCATTTGGAGTGACCGCTATTGGAGATCAGAAACAAGTTGAGTTAGTTGTGTGTCTTGAGGAGTGGGATGAGAACCAAGGGTACGATCGGACAGGATTTAATAATGAGTCTTATGCCTTTCACGAAGCAAAAGTTAATCAGGTTACAATACCAGTAGCACCCGGTAGGAACATTTCAAACCTGATTGAAACCGCAGTAGCAAATCTATTAAGTCAAAAGTTCGGCATTGACGCGCCTAAAAATCTGAATAATGAGTTGAATGAAACTTTAGGAGATTAAGAATGGTACAACTTGAATCCAGTTAAGTGTCAGCTGCGTTATATTGTCTCAGTGTTTAACATTCATGATAGAGATTGATAATGGCTAAAAAAAGTATAATTGTCAGTGTGAGAATTGATGTTAAAGAAGCGAATAAAATAGCAGATGCTGCCAAGGGGTTTGAGTCTAAAATTTCTCTTCAAAAAGAATTAATGAAAGCTAATGCTAAGAGTATTATGGGCATCATAATGCTGACAGCTGATAAAAATGATGAGTTGGAGATTGTTGCTGATGGTGTTGATAGCGATGCGGCTGTTAAAACACTTGAGAACCTAATATCTGGTTAAACCAGATATGCTCGAACATAATTTGAGCTCTTCTCGTTTTATTATCGAGAAGAGCTTTTTCAATTCAAAGACCTGCTCGGACCTGTTTCTGAGATACTTTTATTACAGTCTAAATATTCAATTTTAGATTAAGGAAAATGGAATGACGACGGATATTCCGAAGAATTATTCACCCCAAGAAATCGAAAAAAAATGGTATCAATTCTGGCTTAAGCAAGATTACTTTCATGCAAAAGACAAGTCTACTAATCCACCTTTTTCAATTGTTATTCCCCCACCTAATATTACTGGTAGTTTGCACATTGGACATGCATTAGATAATACACTCCAAGATACATTGATCCGTTGGAAGCGGATGCAAGGCTACAATACGCTTTGGATGCCAGGTACAGATCACGCAGGTATAGTAACAGAATTGATTATGGAAAGGACATTAATTGAAGAAGGAACCAGTCGACAGGAAATCGGCCGTGAGAAATTCATTGATCGAATGTGGCAATGGAAAGATGAGTCACGTGGGCGAATTATCAGTCAATTGCAAGAAATTGGTAGTTCTTGTGATTGGGAGCGTGAGCGATTCACACTTGATGAAGGACTATCCAAGGCAGTTAGAACTGCATTTGTGAAACTTTACGAGCGTGGATTAATATATCGTGGAGATTATATGGTTAACTGGTGTCCAAATTGCCAAACGGCTGTGTCTGATCTAGAAGTCATTCCAATCGAAATTGAAGGTAATTTTTACCATATCAAATATGATGTTAAGGATTCAGACGAATTCTTGATCATTGCGACCACACGCCCTGAAACGATGCTTGGCGACACCGCAGTGGCTGTTAATCCAAAAGATGATAGGTATAAGCATTTGGTTGGACAAACTGTCATTCTGCCGATCCTTGGGCGGGAATTACCAGTCATTGCTGATCAATATGTTGATATGGAAACAGGTACAGGAGCGCTTAAAGTTACACCTTCACACGATCTAAACGACTATGAAATTGGCAAACGACATAATCTGGAAACAATCAATATTTTCCATGAGAATGGAACTTTAAATAAAAATGCAGGTGAAAAATATGTATCTTTAGATAGGTTTGACTGTCGAGCGGCATTGGTTAAAGACCTCCAATCCCAACAATTGCTACTCAAAGTTGTTGATCATATGCATGCTGTTGGTCATCACGATCGATGTGATCAGATTATCGAACCTTACATTTCCCCTCAATGGTATGTGAATGTGAAACCTTTGGCTGAACGTGCCCTTGAAGCCTCTAAATCTGGCCAGATCACTTTTATTCCTGATCGTGAAACTAAACGCTTTCATCAATGGATGGAAGATATTTTGCCATGGTCAATCTCACGGCAACGTTGGTGGGGACATCGAATACCAATATGGTATTGTGATGATTGCCATGGTATCACTTGTACTGTTGAGACCCCAGATCAATGTTCTAATTGTGGTTCTGAAAACCTTAAGCAGGATGAAGATGTTTTGGATACTTGGTTTAGTTCAGGACTTTGGCCTTTTTCAACTATGGGCTGGCCTGAAGAAACAGATCTTCTCAAAACTTTTTATCCTACCTCAGTCTTAGTTACGGGTTGGGATATCCTCTTTTTTTGGGTTTCGCGAATGATTATGCTTGGTTTGGAATGTATGGGACATGTGCCTTTTAAGCAGGTTTACTTGCATGGATTAGTTGCTGATGAACATGGGAAAAAAATGAGTAAGTCCCGTGGGAATACCATCGATCCAGTAGAAAAAATTGAAAAATATGGTGCAGATGCCTTTCGTTTTGCTATCGTGTACTCTGCCATCCCTAGCCCTTACATGCCGCTACCAGAATACCAGATCGAAGCTGGAAAACGATTTGCTAATAAGATATGGAACGCATCGCGATTTTTGTTGATGAACTTGGAAGACTATGATCCAATCTCGTCAATTGAAATTAATCCACAACTAGCTGACCAGTGGATCCGCAGTCGATTTGACACAGCAGTACAAGGTATTAACGAAGCATTTGGCCAATTCCGGTTCAGTGATGCCGCACACATTATTTATGAGTTTATGTGGCATGAATTTTGTGATTGGTATGTGGAAATGATTAAACAACGTCTTTATTATTCGGATGATCTGGTTGCTAAGTACACAGCCCAAACAGTTGCTATCGAAATTTTGGATGGAACATTACGCTTATTGCATCCGATTATGCCATTCTTAACTGAGGAGATCTGGCAACAATTACCTATTGCCGGTGAGAGTATAACCATTTCATCTTATCCAGAGCCGAATCAGAATCTTAAAGATGCAACAGCTGAAATGAAAATGGGAGTCATTATGGATGTTATTGACGAAATCCGGAGTGTCCGAGGTGAAATGAATGTTCCTCCTTCAAGTGAGATCGAAATATTGATTCAAGCCCCCAGTACAGATACACGGCAAACTTTGGACACATATCTTGAAGAAAATCTGCGGTCATTTACGAAATTTGCAACAGTCTCAATAGCAGAATATCAAGAGAGACCAAAATCTTCTGCTACCGCCATAATTGACGATTTGACTGTATATATTCCATTGTTGAGTGTCATTGATATCGATAAGGAAAAGGAACGTCTACAGAAAAGGGCGGGTAAAGCAACTGCAGAACTTGAGAACGTGGAAAAGATGTTAGCTAATAAAAATTTTGTTGAACGTGCACCAAAAGAGGTTATTGATCAGAAATACGAGCGCAAAGCTAAACTAGAATCTGAAAAAGAAAAAATCTTGGACCACTTACATATGCTTGATTGATCAATCTATTGTGTAACGAAGAATTTATTCGCTATTTGCTGAGTGAATTTTTTACCTAGTGCTTTATACCCTTCTGCGTTTGGATGCAATTGATCTGGTAGCATTTCGACTAAGTCGGCACCAAAAAGTTGTAATCCATCCACATAATGCAATTTTTGATCGCCATGGGTCCTTAAATCCTCAACAGCAGTAGCAACTTCTACTCTCATCTCCTCAAGTGTGAATCCTACCGCGTTCTTTGCTTTTTCGCGAGGTGGTGAGTAGATAGGAGAGATTAAGACAACCGGAATATCTATGTGTTTCTCCCTAATTGTCTGGACTGTTCCGATCAGTGTCTGGCGAAAAGCTCTTGGGCCTAAGCTGGCCGAACCATAGATGTTAATGCCTGCACAGATAGAAATAAAATCGGCTGGAAGATCCCTAATTAGTTGGGCAATAATCGGGTCTAGGTGGCACTGCCCTCCAAATCCCAGGCAAGTTAGGTTTAAATTCAATTGCCGTGCAACAATTGCAGGCCATGTCTGACTTGGCGATTCGGCAGCAGAACATTGGGTGATTGAGCTGCCATAGGTAATCCAACGAGGTTGACTGTCTGCGACCGGGGCTAAGCTAGCACCATTGGCTATTTCGATAACTTTGAGCCTCAATTCTCCTTTCTGCGGGAGCCACAACTCGACTAATTTGTCACCGCTTGGCAAATCAGAAAAAAGAAACCTATCTTTTTTCTGCAAACTGACTGATTTGATAAATATCTTATCACAATATAGATCTATCTGATTTTCTTCCAACTGTGGCTCAATTTCTCCTTCAATATAGCTGGTATCAGACCGGAAAATAATCCTTGCACCTGCTGGCATAGCAGCTCGAATACATAGTTGATGGTGGAAGAGATTCTGAGACTGATACGGTATTCGCCATGGTTTGACCCAATTGTCAGTTTGCTCAAGCGATACAATTCCCTGCCATACAGGGAAATCACGTGATTTGAGTTCTAATTTCATGGATTCTCTTCTCCATTAACCAGTAGGTTAGTCAGAGTTAAAATTATTCTGATACATATTCATTTACATTATAATTATATTATAATTGGGATCTAGTTAAAAAGTAAACTTTTCAAAAATTTTAATCGTTGCACAAAATTGGTTTGTAACTATGTTTTTATGAATTGAGAACATTATTCATACAATTATTTACAAACTAGTTTAAGTAACGGATTTATCAGGTTCCAAACTTCTTTGACTTTAGAGGTTTATATCTACTGATTGTTCCGAAATTCCTTATCTAAATTAGGTGAATTTCTTGTTTTTTTATAAATTCATGCATTTCAAAACACTAGCAACCTGCCGTCAATGCGAGAAAGATACTTAGATTATTATCCATAAGCTCCTATTAGAGATCAGGTTGTTGTAAGACATGTGTAAAAATATAGCTAGATTATCGAGGTTTTAAAGGAAAATGAGTGTCGTAACTGAAAAAAATAGTGATCAATTTAAAGATTTCGGAGTCAAATTAATCAATGAGATCAACAAGGTGCTCGTTGGTCAAGAGACTATGGTTAATCGATTGCTGACTGGATTGTTAGCTGGAGGCCACGTACTGATCGAAGGGATGCCCGGTTTGGCAAAAACAACAGCGGTTAAAGTGCTTTCAGACGCTGTTGACACTGGATTCTCTCGTATCCAATTTACTCCTGATATGTTGCCTGCTGATGTGATTGGCACAGAAATATTCAATCCAAAAGAAGGGACATATAGCATAAAGAAAGGGCCTATTTTTTCTAATCTTGTCTTAGCAGATGAAATTAATCGAGCTCCAGCTAAGGTTCAAGCTGCCCTTTTAGAAACCATGCAGGAACATCAAGCAACCATAGGTGGCCAAACGTATCAAATGGGTCAACCTTTCATGGTATTGGCTACCCAAAACCCTATTGAGCAAGAAGGAACTTACCCTTTACCAGAAGCACAGGTAGATCGTTTTATGTTGAAGATTAAAGTGGAGTATCCGAATAAGGATGAAGAACGTAAGATACTAGATCGCATGGCAGGTAGTCAGATCGAATCGACTGTTAATAAAGTAACATCTCCTGAAGAAATTTTTGCTGCCCGACAGGTGATTGATCAAGTGTTTGTTGATGAAAAGGTACGAAATTATATTGTGGATGTAGTTCAAGCTACACGTGGTGGAACGGATGATAATCCGGTGGTTGATGTGGAAAACATGCTTGAGCATGGTGCTAGCCCTCGGGCGTCAATCTACCTGATGCAGGGAGCTAAAGTTCATGCTTTTCTGCAAGGCCGAAATTATGTTACTCCTCATGATGTAAAAACGTTGGTTCCGGATGTACTTCGCCACCGTATTATGTTGAGTTATGAGGCCGAAGCGGAGGGTAAATCTCCTGAAAGTATTATTCAGACAATTCTTGATTCCGTTTTGGTGCCTTAACTCTGGAGTTTACCCATGCTAGCAAGTGAGATTATCAGACGTGTTAAGGAAATCCAGATACGCACCGGTCGTCAGGTAGCCGACGTTCTAGCCGGAGAATATATCTCTGTGTTTAAAGGAGGAGGAGTCGAGTTTGATGAAGTAAGACCCTATGTTCCTGGAGATGATGTTCGGTCTATTGATTGGAATGTAACTGCGCGGGTAGGCCAACCTTATGTAAAACGTTATGTTGAGGAGAGACAGCTCACTTTGATGTTAATGGCGGATATTTCACCGTCGCAAAATTTTGGTACAAGTGAACGTAGTAAACGTGACGTTGCCGCAGAATTTTGTGCCCTGATTGCCTTTTCTGCTATTCAAAATGACGACAAAGTGGGATTATGCTTATTTCATGGCGGCATTGAACAATTTATTCCGCCACGCAAAGGACAGAAACACGCTCTACGTGTAGTACGTGAAGTATTGGCACATGGACAGGATATCCCAGAAAGTTGGGGGGGAAATGAGAATCGAGATTCCAGCTTATGGCAGCGTTTATTCAATACATGGCGAACTGAAAAAGGCAAAAAACGCTTAAGAACCGCAGATAGTAGTACTAATATCTGCCAGGCTATGGAATTTCTCCTATCAGTTTCAAAAAGGAAATCTGTCTGCTTTTTGGTAAGTGATTTCTTAGATGACGACTACCAACATGCTTTAATGACAGCCAATCGTAAACATGATGTCATTGCTGTTCTTATTACTGATCCGAAAGAATTAGAAATGCCTAGAGTTGGTTTAATTGCCCTCAAAGATTCTGAAAGCAATGTTACTCGTCTCTATGATACAAGTTCCAGGTCTTTTGCGGAATCAATGTCTTCGGCTGGCAAAGAGCGAGTTACAAATTTAGAACGGAATTTACGGAAAAGAGGAATTGATTTTATACACATTGATGCTTCAGGCTCTGTGGTTGATCCCTTAGTGAATTTTTTTCAGATGAGAGGGAAAAGGTTACGTCGATGATCTTTCGTAACTCTTTTTTCTTAATAGTTGCTTTTGCCGTTTTATGTACTTCCTTGCTTTTGAGTGATACGTCGTACGCAGATAATCATAATTTAACAAGGACGAATGATGGCGAAAATGGGAAAAAAGACATCAATGTTAAAGATACAGGTTCTGACTTTATTCAAGGTTCAACCCAACGAGGTCCTGTAAAGATTTCAATTAAACTACATCCTGCAAAACCCATTATCGGTGATATTTTGACACTAACGCTTGAGGTCAGTGCGGAAGAAGGTGTTGAATTACTAATGCCAGAGTTTGGCCAGTCTATGGAACGATTCAACATTGTGGATTTTGTGCCGAGGAAGAGTATTGATAATGACGGCCGCTCTTTGGCTATTCATCGATATCGCTTACAAACGCCTAGTTCTGGACCTCATGCAATACCTCCATTAATGATTGAGTTCGTAGATCGTCGGCCAGGAAACCGTTTGGCTCCAGAAGGTGAAGATGCACACGAGGTGTTAACAGAGCGGCTTGAATTTAATGTTGAATCTGTCGTTCCAACAGGGGCGTCGAATGAAATGAAAGCACCGTTGCGAGAGTTAGCACCTTTGGGAGTTGGTAAATCCAAGCTGTGGATAGGTTTAATTGCGGCGCTAGTTTTATCATTACTAGGGTTGCCGTTTGCTTGGCGAGTTTGGCAGAAAAACCGGATTCTTAATCGTCGGCGAAGTGCATTTGATATTGCTTACAGCCGGTTAAATAAATTGAAGTTAGGGCAAAACCCAGAGGCTGATGAAGTAAGCACTTTTTTTGTCGAGCTTTCAGATATCGTTCGTCATTATTTGGAAGACCGCTTCGATCTGCATGCACCGGAGCTAACGACTGAAGAGTTTTTGGAAGTCGCCGCGACTTCGCCGGATTTGACTTTGGAACATAAGAGTTTCTTGCAGGAATTCCTGCGTCAAGCAGATCAGGTTAAGTTTGCACAATATATTCCAGATACAGAATCGATTAATAAAGCTCTACGTTCAGCAACCAATTTTATTGAACAAACAAAACAAGACGCTCCAATGCTGGATGAGTCATCTGCTTCTCAATCTTTGAACATACGAAAACGATCTGGATCAGAATCAACTTTAAATTCTGTCTCTAGAGAAGAAACAATAGTTGCTGAAGGAGAAAAGGAAATGGGGCATGATTAGTCCAATCGGTTGGGAATTCCGCGATCCTTTATTTCTACTACTTGGTGTTCTTGCACCCTTGGTTTATTGGTTAGCGATTCATATTCCATCTTCAGTAACCTACTCTAGTCTAGTGCTACCGGACTCGGCTCAGCGAACAGCCCGTGTATATTTCTCACATTTACCTGCAGTTTTACTTTCAATAGCCGCATTGTGTATCGCGTTTGCCCTTGCTGGACCTCGAACTGGAGACGCAACCACAAAAGTAAAAAGAGAAGGAATTGCTCTTATTATGGCCATGGATCGATCAGGTTCTATGGATGCTCGGGACTTTGTGGAAGGTGATTATAGCGTAAGCCGACTGGAAGCGCTTAAGAATGTATTTAGAGAATTCGTCCTAGGAGAACAGACAGGAAATGGTAGACCCAATGACCTTGTTGGTATTGTAAGCTTTGGCACTTATGCGGATGGCATCTGTCCATTGACATTAGATCATAACAATCTGGTTGCTATAATGGACGATATAAAAGTGGCCACTCAGCAAACGGAGGCAGCTACAGCTGTGGGTGAAGGTCTAGCATTGTCAGTGGAACGTTTGCTACAACATGAATCAAAATCTAAAGTGATAGTACTCCTCACTGATGGTGTTAACAATGCCGGAGTGATACAGCCTTTACATGCTGCAGACTTAGCAGCAGCAAATGACATAAAAGTTTATACAATTGCTGCTGGTATTACAGGATTAGCTCCGATGCCAGTAACTATGCAGGATGGGAGTGTATCCCTCCGTAGAGCTAGGGTGGAAATCGATGAACAAACTTTAAGAGATATTGCTGCGAGAACTGGTGGGAAGTATTTCCATGCTCGAGATGCTAAGGGGCTAAAAGAAGTATACAAAGAAATAGATGAATTAGAACGTAGTGAAATAACTGAAATTCGTTATTTGCAGTATCGTGAACATTACAGTGTTTTTGTGCTCGCAGCATTGATACTGATTGTAGCATCCTTGTTATCTTCAGGGACGGTATTGCGGAGGTTACCATGAGCAATCTACATTTTGCGGAGCCACAATGGTTCCACTTATTTTGGGGAGTTGTATCTTTACTTCTTTTAATGGTCTGGTTGGAGCGTCGTTTAGGTCGTGACCTTTCCAAATTCATGCACCCTATTTTACAATCGCGTTTGGTAAAGAATTCTCCACCAGTTAGAAGGTATTTACGTATCATCTTACTTTCTCTTTGCGGATGTTTCTTGATCTTGTCACTGATGCGACCTCAGTGGGGATTTCAATTTGTTGCTACACCGAGAGTAGGTGCAGAAATAATGGTTTGTCTAGACGTCTCCAAATCCATGTTGGCTGAAGATGTTGCTCCCAGTCGACTGGAACGAGCAAAAGCGGAGTTAATCGATCTTCTTACCTATTTAGATGGAGATCAAGTTGGTTTAATTGCTTTTGCTGGTCGTGCATCTGTATTGTCACCACTAACCCCCGATTTTGGGTTCTTAAGATTGGTTTTGGATCAAGCTGGTCCTCATACTGTTACACGTGGAGGGACTCGATTAGAGGAACCAATTCGTAAAGCCATAGCGGGATTTGGAGATGCCGCGGATATTTCGAGGTCTATTCTACTTATTACAGATGGCGAAGACCACGATTCTTTCCCTGTTGAAGCCGCTAAAGATGCAGCAGAAAGAGGGGTCCGTATCCTCTCTATTGGATTTGGGGATGAAAATGGTAGTGACATAATGATAACAGATCCGAAAACTGGAGCTCGGAGTATACTAAGGGATAGTGATGGAAAGATTGTTGAGAGTCGTTTGGACGGCAGCTTATTACGGGAAATCGCGTTGCTAACAGAAGGCGCTTATATCCCAGCAGGTACTGGTGTATTGGATCTTAAATCTATATTTGATACTCATATTGCAAGTTTAACTCGGGGTGAAATGGATGGACGAAGCAGAACTGTTCGGAACGATTCATTTCAAGTCACCTTGTTACTAGCATTATTAAGTCTGTTGGGTGCCGTTATTAGCACCATGGGTAGTGGACAAATGAGTTACGGTTCAGGAATTTCATTTCGCGTGCATAGAACGGTTAGACTCGTAATTATATTACTATCACTTTTTTCAGTTGAAACCTTAGCACAACAAGATGAAAAACAGCCAGTTGTGGTGTTTGATGAAACTACCTCTTCTTCTGATGAATCAGCATCCCTTGATATAGAGACAAAGGAAGATGCACAGGATATAGATTCAAGGGAAAAGGATCCTAGAACTATTTATAATGAAGCCTTGCAAAAATTCGACACTAATTTATGGGATCAAGCTGATAGGTTATTCAGAGAAGCGAGAAGACACGCTGGTGCCGATGGTATTGTACGATATAATGCCACTTATAACCTTGGTTGGGTGGAAGTCAAAAAAGCCGACAGTGTCTTAGAAACTGAACCAAAATCTGCTCTAGAATCTTTATATAGAGCTGCCAACTGGTTTAGAGAAGCTGTTACTTTAAGAGATGATATAAAAGCTCGTCACAATTTGGAAGTTGTTTTAAAACGCGCTATGGTCTTATCGGATTCTCTGAAGGAAGCTGAAAAAGATGATTTGTTAATGAAAGTTAATGAAATTATTGAAATACAAAGGGGATTTTTAGATGTTGTTCGTCAGGAAGTGGATTTAGGAGAAACGGAAATGTATACAAATGAACAATCACGACGAAAGCTTCGATCGTTGGCTGTTCAACAATTGGATGTGCTATCAGAAAGCCAACAACTTACTAGCAATGCGGTTCGTAAAGTTGATGGCCTGCGCGGAAAAAATGAGAGCGATCGAACTCCAGAGGACAAGATGAGAGTTGCGCAGTTGGAAGGGCTTGTGCATTATCTACATCGAGGTCAAGAGCGAATGGGACAAGCTAGACGTCGCCTCCGGACTTCCCAAGTGGAAAGAGCATATCGTCGTGCAGCAACTGCACTTACTGAACTGAAACGAGGGCGGGATCAACTACTTGATCCAGTTGCACGTATTGATGTGTTGCTAAGTGATAGTATGGAATTAATTCAGCAAACGGGTATCAAGGCTAATAAAGGAGAGAAGTTGTCGCTACAATCAGATCAGGTTCTGCCGGCTTGGTTAACGGGAGAATATTTAATAGATGCCCAAACTAGTTTAAGCGAACGTATACACGAACTTTTCCAAGGTTTAAGCGCGGGTTTGGAAAACCAGAAAAAACAAGAGACTTCAGAGGATCCTAGGCAACAGAAACTGGTTGAAAATTTACAAAATGCAGTACCATGGGTTGGGAAATCTCATCAGAAATTTTCCGCTGCAATTGTACAATTGAAAAGTTCTTACTATGAGAATGCCATTGGGTTACAAGATGAAGGAATTACTTTCTTGGCTAATGCTCGCGAAATATTTTTGGATTTGCGTCAGCTTGTTGAATTGGTGTACCAAGATCAAATACGAATTCAGCAATATTTGGATCCATCCATTGATTTAATGGCTCGTCGGTTAAGTAAAGTCGAATTCTCACAGCAGTTCTCGGAATATATCCCTTTGATTCTAGGATTTCAAGATAAAAATATAGAAAGAGATGTGCGTTTAGAAGACTTAATAGAATCTGCTTTAAATCAAATCGATGTTACGCAAGAACAAATGGCCAATCAAGCTCAGAATCAGAGTAGGCAAAAATCATCTTCTGGCAAAAACCAAATTAGTAATGTGCCTCCAGTTCAGTCTCAAGCCGATCAAGCCAATGAACTAGAAGCGGAAAAAGCACGTTTGGAAGAAGCGAGAAGGTTACAGAAAAAAATGTCGCAACAATTTAAAAACAATCGAAAAAATTTGGCTAACCTTATTCGAAAAAAAAATGTGAATGCTATTTCTACTTCTTCGTTGCGCCCAGTTAAATCTTCAGTAGATAAATCAATTGAAACAACAGAGCAATTGCGCCGTCTTTTCTTTTCCTTAATAGAGCATCTTCGGGATACAATTCAGAAGCAAATAGAATTGGGGGATGAAACACAAGATGCTATCACCTTGGCAGAAACTGCTAGTAAAACCGAAACTGTTTTACGCTTAGGCCCTCTATCAACAAAACAAAGTTCGCTGTCCACAGTGACCGGTATGATAGCAGACGCTTTAGCAAAACAATCAGAACGTATAACACAACAATCGAATCAAAACTCAAGTCAAGATGTCGACACAGCGCAGGTTGTTGAGAAAATGCAGCAAGCAGGTCTTTTGGTCAGTGATGCAAAGCTGAAAATGGATGATGTAGTATACATGATGACGAGAGATGAAATTTCTGTTGACGGTATTGGTCCCCAGCAACAAGCAGCTTCCAAAAACTTAATTCAGGCACTTGCCCTATTAGAACCTCCGCAACAGCAGCAGCAAGATCAGCAGCAGCAAGATCAACAGCAGCAAGATCAACAGCAGCAAGATCAGGGGAATTTAAGTCAGATGCTTCAGGGGGTACGTGATCGTGAAGCACAACGTCGTCAAGACCAAGAAGAGAAACAAAAACGGAGTGCTGGTTATGAACCTGTGGAGAAAGACTGGTGATGGGAAAGACATATAACCTGAGGCTTTTTACTATAATAGTTGTTCTGTTGTTGATATTATTACTTGACTTATCTAGTATCCATGGTTGGACTCAATCAGCAAGTCTTCAAACGACCCAACGCCCCCCATATTATTCGGGAGTTCCTTTGGAATTACTGGTTGTAGCAGAAGGGTTCGATGAAACCCCCCAGCCGCAGCTTAAATTTGAACAGCCACCAAATGCTTCTTTGGAACTTGTCGGAGTAAGTCCTAACGTCAGTTCCAATATTCAAATTATAAATGGTCGGATGACCCAGAGTCGGAGCGTAGTATTCAAATATCATCTACGTTTTCTAGCGAAAAATTTGGGAAATTATCAAGTTGGGCCATTCGTGGTTGTGCAAAATAATATCCGAAAACAAGTATCAGGGGCAAGAATCGATGTTGAAAAGATACCTAGGGCTACTAACCAACATATTAAGTTAATTTTACCTCCAAGTGATCTTTATGTGGGCCAACGGATACCTATTAGTTTGGAATGGTGGGTAGAATCCAGCGGTGTCGAAAACCTGATTAATCAACAGGCTCAAGTACCTTTGTTTGATCGTCAGGACGATTTCCAGTTTGATGATGAAGATAAGCAGAAAGATAATACATTTTCTATATTACTTAATTCGGGACAACAGGCATTTCCAGCTAATGTACGATCAGACCAGCAACAAAACAAAACGTATGTCGTGTGGAAGGTCGATCGCGTTATGGTACCTCTGAAGCCTGGAGAATTCGATATTGAGCCTGCTTCAGTGAATGTAGATGAAGGTTTACGTTGGCAACGCGATCTATTTGGCAGACGTACTGCAACTCAGTCTCGTAAATTAAAGGTCGATGACAAGCGACTGAAATTTACGGTGTTACCTGTACCGATGAAAGGTCGCCCTACTAGTTTTGCGGGTGCGGTTGGTAAGGGGGTTGTTTTAGAGGTCAGTGCCGATCGATCGGTGGTACAAGTTGGTGACCCAATTAACGTAACACTTATTTTGAAGGGAGGTGCAGAAGTTGAAAATGCTTCATTGCCTTCGGTGGCAGATGATTTACCTGATACTGATTTTCGAATTCCTGATGGTAAAATTGCGGGGGAATACATTGGTGATGGAAAACGTTTTGAACTGGTAATACGAGTTTTAAACGATAGAGTCCGTGAGATTCCTCCCATTTCCTATTCGTGGTTTGATCCTGATCTGAAAGAATTTCAAACTACACGCTCACGCCCTATAGCCTTGTCAGTAAAAGCTGCACAAATGGTTTCTGCACAAGACGTAGTACGAGCCAGAAAAGTTGAGACAACACTGGAAAAGAAAGAACCTGACTCCCAACAAATTACAAAAGAAACACGACCTGCTTTCACCCTAAGTGGAGCTGATTTATCCATTAACAAAGACATTGATTTGCTGACCCATTCATCTGGACAATTCTTGGGAGGGTGGCTACAACAAGGGATGTGTTATACTTTGGCCTTCATGTTTATGATCATTGCCCCATTGATAAAACGGCGGGCAGATGTGGACCCTGCAGTTACTAGAAAATTAAAGGAGCTACAACTTCAAAGAGAGTCAATTTCAACTGCGACTAGTCCAGGAGACCTAAGTGACGCGCTTAGACGTATGGTGGCAGTTGCAGACGTCGTTTCCCGGAAGGAGTATGAATCTGTCCTATCTGAATGCGATGCACTTGAATATGCACCTGATGGTGTAAACTCGAAAATCGATAGTAATGTTAGGAACCGAGCCTTAACATTAGCTGATGAAATGTTAGAAGGGATAAAATAATATAATTAAGAGAAAACCAAATTCTTTCGAATACCTACTTCCATTCTCAAATAAAGTTTTGAAATAGATAATAGATGATTAATAAAAACGACATTGGTGTAAAAATTTCTGAATGCCTGAAACATTTCATAATGTTCTCCATAATCACTCTCATCACTGAGTTTCCAGTAGAGGTGTCAGGTTCTCTTGAAGACAAGATTAAGCAGGCATTTACGGCTTATTCTCAAGCACAGGAGGCAACAGAAAGAGCAGTTCGCATGGAAAATTTCCAGAGGGCACAGTATCTCTTCGCTCTGGTGTCTGAGCAAGGAGTTGAGACTGCGGCTCTTTATACTAATATTGGTACTGCTGCTTTGCAAGCGGAAAACCTCGGGAATGCAGTATTGGCCTTTCGGCGAGCACTAGAAATCGATCCTGATTATCCTCAAGCTTTACAAAATCTACAGCAGGCACGAGCACTTCTTCCCGCTTGGGTGCCTAAGCCTATTGAAGAGAGTACTTTAGACAGCTTTTTTTCGTGGCGAAGATCGTTATCCACAGCTGAGCAGTCCGGTATTGCTGCATTATTATTCCTACTTTGTTCCATTGGATTTGCCACATCAATTCGTTGGGGGTTGGTTCTAGCAAGAAACTTGGCCCTTTTACCTTTGTTGCTATGGATGGTATTTGTTGTGTCCCATATAGTTAACATTACTACGAATGAAGGTCCAGATGCTGTGATAATGGTAGGCGATACAATTGCAAGGGTTGCAGATTCTGCCAATGCTCCGCAGCGATTCTCCCAACCAATGTCGGCAGGAACGGAAGTCAAAGTGTTAGAAGTACGAGACGATTCCAATTGGGCCCACGTAAGTTTGTTTAATGGTAGGGATGCTTGGGTTAATTTTGCCAGCTTATCCTACGTAAGATAATGATATAACAGACAGACAGCCCAGATGGGGTTTTTGGACAGCTTGAGTGGTGGAGACTTACACCACTCAAGCTATCGGAGGAAGTATGATGCGAAAACTAAGTTGGATGTTACTAATGCTGTTTGCTTTTTCAGTCTTGGCCATTAGACTAATTTCTGTAATGCAATTCTATTCGCCTGACATTTTGTCTTAAAGTAAGGTGTCTTGCCAATTACCATCGCCTGATTGACTGCTATAAACATCTTGACTATTTTGGGACCAATGTGAAGGATGTTACCATTATCCCTGCGATTAAAAGAACGGCAAAGTCCATTTTTAAGCCTACCATTCCTGCAATTATGTGTGTGAAATGTTTGTTGAGGTACCATGAGGGTAATTCAGCTTTTTTGAAAATTGAATATATTCGAGAGTGGTGAGCTCCTTGCAACTGGTAATTGAGTGTATGTCCTTGCAGAAAGAAGAAGTTTGGATGTTTGCTCCATAACCTCGACTTAACTTAATTTTGAAAGAGCCTAATAGGATGTTAAAAATGTCTCTGTCCATTTTGGATAGTAGTCACTTTCGAACAGCCAGTCGAAATTATCTGGCACGATGTGAGTGCGATCTGGTCGAAGTTTACTCCGTAACCTTGGAAAAAATTCCATCACCGCATCGCGTTGATTCTTTGGTAGCCCACAGGAAACTCCCGTGGCTACCCACGATGTTCCCATTGCCTTACGGGGTACATTGTCCTCATTCATCCATGCAGAGTGTAATCCAGCGCTACAAAGTACTAAGATTTGGCCTCGGCGGGCCACAGCAGGACTTGGATCCTGTTGTATCCAAGGGGGACCACTATGCATATCTGGTATATATTCTGGAAATGCGGGGGCATTCTTCGAAACCGGGGCTGGTCGCAAACCGTGCACCCGGGGTAATTGGGCTTTGTGATCCGGCTGAAGTACCTGACTCCAGTGTTCCATGATATGACGATGACTACCAGATAGTATACGCATAGCACCGCGATGGGCTGGTACGTCATTGAGCCAGAACCACAGCTCAGCACGCATCCGGCGAGGTGTTGCTTCGAAGTCTTCTAGTGTCGCCTGAATGTCTATGTGGCATCCATTGGCCCATTGATCTCGACTACTTGCGTATGGTGGTTTTGCTGGTGGGCGTTCATGTGGAGCTAGGCCCCACCAAAGGTGCACAGCGTTAGCACGAAGTAGCTTTTTAGCGACTTCTTCGAAGTATGGGTGTTGAATAACTTCAATATAATCCGGATCTCTATATGGCTCACTCCCGTTTTGTTTCAGCCGATCCCATGCTGCCTCCGCACGGTCTAGTTGTTCTATCGTAAAGGGACTGTCGATGGTCACCGCCCCGTGTTTTTCATATTGCGCCAACTGTGCATCAGTAAACATCATGACAAATCTCCTTTCGATTATTATAATGAAAACTTTTTATACAATATAGCTTATCAAATTTCTAACATATTAATTCTGTTTGATTTGTGTTGGTAATACAAGAAAATAGTATTTTTGACAGACCTTGGAAATCGGTTGCTTTTTAGATGATCACATCCTTGTAATCTCGAAAAAACTCAAGAACTCGATTAAATGAGGAAAAACATTTTTCAAACTAGACAAGATCTAATTCTACAACCGCCTGAATACCACTATCTAGTGCTTCAAAGAGCAATGGTAATCGGCTGTTATCTACGCCAGCGTAAACTATGTTTGGCTCTGATCGGACAAGGTTTTTATCATTAAACAAATAACCAATTTTGGGAATAGGCATTGCATGCCCCATAACCTTGATAAAAACTTTTTCAACTTGACTAGAGATATCTTGATTAAAATACAGGCAAATTTTTTTGATGGTTTCCGTAACTATTTCCTGAGCCTTGTCAGTTATAGAAGCAAAGAGAATTCTCTGTATAGAATCAAAACAGTAATAGGCTGTGAAGACTCTGTAGTTCTCCTTTCTTCGTACTTGTGAAGCATTGTCTATAAACCCCATAAAGTGAGGGTCTTCCGTAAGAAACTCGTTTTGCCAAAACGAATCTGATTTGCCTTTAGCATTCAGGACAAAATTTATAATTAACCATGGTGCGTATTCATTGTTCTTAAAAAGGTAGCCATCTGGTGGAAAGACGTATTTTAACGCGTGCTTTTGTCCAGCATAGATGATCTTTTGGGTTCGATAGGTATCAACTGTTTCGTGTTTAATGTTTATAACTTGCACCTCAAAGTGTCCACCTGTTTTTTTTATACTTCGGACCAAGTGGCTCGTTTTAATGTTTTCTTTAGGTAGTGTGTTCACCATTTTTTTGATGAAATAATAATTTCCTTCTGGAGGAGAAAACAAGCTAACGTCCTTAGTATAATAAGGACGACACATATAGTAGTGGATTCCTGCTAAAGCCGAAATTTTATCAGCATCCGCTCCGTAATCGTCTTTCATCTGGTAATCAATTCCCTCCTTAAAAGAGGGATGTAGTACAAGAGATCTCTGTAGGAATTTGGTGAAACTAATTTTGTTTAATGCCCATAATTCTTTGTTGATGAGACGAGTAGGCATTTTCATTTCCGGTAAGTAAGAGAACAATAATTTGAGAAAATCATCTTTCAATTCACTTGGGGTTAAGATCTGTTCTCTAAATCCGTCTTTAGTCAGGGTGTTGCTTTCAACTTGAGCTGGAATAAGGTATTGGCTATCGACAAAATCCCATAACCCAACATTCTTATTGTAGAAAATCACACCTAGATCTTTCAAGAACCTCAAGGTTTCCTGACCATAGTAGTCAGGATAAGCTAGATCATAG
>Ga0066843_10000081_pt1 | contig 26579 bp, 23 predicted proteins | sample ETNtaG_15_FD_66663 | JGI IMG/M metagenome (GOLD analysis project Ga0066843, IMG submission 66663) | Marine microbial and viral communities from oxygen minimum zone, Eastern Pacific Ocean - ETNP201302PF89A | ecosystem: Environmental > Aquatic > Marine > Oceanic | place: Pacific Ocean: Eastern... | reverse complement strand
TTGGGGTCATCCGCCTTGCCAGAGAAATCCTCGGTTAATAATCCTAGCTCGCGCAGCCACTGCAGGTGGCGGTAAACGGCCTGAACAGGTACTTCCAGTGCTTCGGCTAGCTCGGCAGTGGTCCATCCCCGTTCAGGCTGCGGCAGTAGGCAGTGAGTGAAGAGTCGCCGACCTACGACCGCGCGCTGGCGTTCAGCCAGCCGCGGACTGTCACTCCCCAGAAATCCAGTTGCCTGTAGGAATTGGTGTGCCAGCGTCCCTTGCTCGCTGCTAAGCGCGGGCGCCAAGCCTCGCAGTCGCAGTCGGAACACTCAGCTCCACCCCTTCTCGCCTAGCTTTTCAAGAATGAGTGCCTTGAACTGCCGCGCCTTTTGGTTGCTCGAATCGAGCGCCAGCAACCGGTGCAGGTCCCCCATCGCCTCACTCAGGTCGCCGCCCTGGTAGAGACGGTCGGCACGTTCCCACAGCGCCCGTTCATTTTCGGGGTCGCACTCGAGGATACGAGTCAGTGCCATCTGTTCCAGCTCGGGCTTTCGTTGCAGTCGGTACACCTGCGCTAGCTTCCACCACCCTTCCTTCAGCCCAGGTTGATACTGTACTGCGCGTGAGTAGCCCATCTCGTCGGCCCGTTCGAAGTCCTTCAGGCTCAGGTAGATGTCGCCGCGCGTCATGTAAGGGGCGGGATTTTCGGGCTCGAGGGAAATAGCCTGTTCCAGCGCCTTGAGCGCCTCGCGCACTTGCCCCTGCCCTGCCAGTACCCTCCCTAGCCCCAGATAGGCGGATGCCGAGTCGCATCCTAGCGAGAGCCCGGTCTGGAACGCCTCTGCGGCGGGTTCCAGCTCTTGCAGTCGCTCGAGCGACTGCCCAAGGGCCAGCCACGCATCGGGGAAGGCATAGTTCAGTTCTGTCGCCTGCGCGAAGCACCTAGCGGCACCGCCCCACTCGTCCAGCCGCCGGTAGAGTACACCCTTGTCGTACCAGAGCTGCTCTTCCTGTGGGGCAATCTCGAGTGCCATTGAGAAGTAGATGATGGCGCGGTCGTACTGGCGGTGACGCAGCAGCGCACGCGCTTTGGCTGCCCAGAGTCGTTCATCCTCCAGCAGTATCCCATCCTGCTGCGCACGAAGCATAACGCGGTTGGCCGCCTCTAGCGCCATTGAGGGGTGCCCCTCCTCCAGCGCCTGCTCAACCTCGTCGAGCATCACCCGCCGCGCTTCGCGGTCACTCCGGCGCAGAAGGAACAGCATTCCACTGCCTGCCATTGCCAGCCCGCCACCCAACAGGCCGCCGCTGGCCATTTCGGGCGCTACAAGCCAGCCAATACAACCCAGTCCTGCCAAGTAGCATCCTAGCACGAAGCCAGCGAGCTGATAGCGTCGGTGGTGCAACCCCGCCATCCCAAGCCCGAGTAACAGCAGCGGCAGCAGCAGCGCCATCGCGGCAGGTTGCAGTACTGCTAGTAGCAGTATAGCGCCACCGCCGAGCGCCATCGAGAGACCTAGCATAAGCTGGCTGCGCGGGAGCAGCCCTAATCCGTGCAGAAACAGCATCACACCTACTCCACCTAGTCCCGCTGCAGTGGCAGCTACCCACGGCAGCGCAAGCCAGATTCCAACCCCGGCGCCCGCGATGCCGCCTAGCGCTAGGAGAACACCTGCGGCGAGCGTGTCACCCGGGCGGCGTGGCCCGGTGTGCAGGTTCAGTGTCAGCAGCAACCCCAGTCCACTCCAGACCAGCAACAGCGCGCCGGCGGCGACTCCAGCTAGCCGTAGCCATCCCAACTTAGTGGTGTCCCAGACTGCCAAGCAGGCCCACGCCAGCGCCAGCAGCGCCAGCGCCAGCAGCACCGTATCGCGGCTCCGTCCTCGCAGTGCGTTGCGCATGCTATCTAGCATTCGTGCTGGCATCCCGTGCACACTTGCCTCGTCAGCAACCATGTAAAGCCTTACTGCTAATATATTGCAATTATTAAGACTGCCTCATCTCCACATCTAGTTTGCTCGCTGCCAGCGCCAGCGCCTGCACGACCGCCTCGGGAGTCTCTCCGGCACCGAAGATAAAGCCGAGGTACATTCCTCCATCAGGCGGCGGCACCAGCATCTGTCCGCGGTGTGCGGCGATACGTACTCCGGTCACACCTTCTATCGCTTCTGCCATGTGCACCCCCTCAACGGCACGCAATTTTCCCGCCCGTGGAGGGTAGAGCATACGCACCCCTACCGCACTGCCGTCGTGCTCCAGAGGCGGTAGTCTGCGACCGAGTGCCCGCAGCAGCAGAATCTCTTCGAGTGGCATTCCGGAAAAGCGCAGTACACTAGCGCAAAGTCCACCAATCGAGCGACCGGCGATTTCTATCACCCATGCCTTCCCGTCGTGCAGTTTTAGCTCGGCGTGGATAGCCCCTTCACTGAGGCCGAGTGCTGTGGTGGCACGCTGAACGGTTGAAGCCAGCTGCTGCCGTTCCTCCGACGAGAGCGCAGTGGGTGCGACGTATGTCTCTTCAGGGAAAAACGGCCCTTTACCCAGGCCGGGCTTGTCAAATATCTCTAGGATTTTGATCGTGCCGTCGCATGCTAGGGCTTCAACCGCCACCTCGCGGCCCGAAATATAGCGCTCAACCAACACACCATCACCCGCCAGACGACCGACCGCCGGCTTAGCCAGCAGCGCGCGCAAACGCGCGAGCGCAGACACGAACTCATCAGTGTCGTTGGCACGGATTACTCCTTGCGACGCTGCCAGTCGGCGTGGCTTCAGGACACAGGGGAAACCGACCACTGCCGCCTCGACACGGGTGTCTCCGCGAGTTGCTAGCTCCCGCGACACTTCGACTGGATCATCATTGTCGGCGACTAGTCGCCACGCAGGCTGCGGCAGCCCCGCCGCCTCTAGCACTTCACGGCAGTGCAGTTTGTCGCGCGCCGTCGCTACGGCTTCTCTGGAGTGGTGTCGCAGCTCCAGTCGTTCTGCAATGGCCGCTGCAGCCTCGGTAGCACCGTCATCTACGGCTAGCACAGCCTGTAGCGGATGTTGTTGAGCGAAGGCAGCCGCTTGCTCCGCGGCAGTCTCGGGTCTGCTGAAATCTAGGGTCAGTAACTCCGTTGGCCGTAATTCTTCCAAGGTAGAGGGTTCTTCGCTGGCGATGGTGACTGCAACACCCAGCGTGCGCGCGGCATTACTGAATGGAGCAGCACGGTAGGTGGTGGTAGGCACCAGCAGCAGCAGACGGTCCATCTTGGTAGCAGGCTGCAGTGTCTATTTGCTGGCGCCGCAGGCACTGCAGCCGCCGCCACCACCGCCCGCCTTGCCACCGCCGCCGCCCTTGCCGGACTCGAAGTAGGGGCTCTCGCCCTGGTCGTGGTTGGTGACGTCGACGACCTCTTGGATTTCAGGGACTTTCTGCCGCAGGTAGGATTCGATACCGTGTTTGAGTGTCACATCGGCCATGCCGCACCCTTGGCAGCCGCCGCCCATCTGGACGAACGCCTTCCCCTCCTCGACCCGCTGTAGGGTGACAACGCCACCATGGTTGGCGATACTGGGGTTAATTTCGTTGGTAAGGACAGTCTGCACGCGCTCGAACAGCTCTTCTCCGCCCGCCGGGACAATGTCGCCCACGGCCGGTTCGCCGCTGGCGATTTGCGCGCGGATGGCGTTGCCTATTTCCTTGCCGATTTCGGGCCACTCTGCGTCGCCCTGTTTTGTAACACTCACAGTGTCACGTGCGATGGCAACTGCACTGACGGCCGACAGCGTGAATAGTGCTTCGGCCAATGGCGCTCCCTCAGCTGCCGCTGCGGAGTCGAAGCTGGCGTTCCCAGCGTGCAGGCTGCGATCGACGACGAAACGACACACCTGTGGGTCTGCGGTCGGCTCGCCACGAATTCGAATATCAGTCATTCTGCTGGGGGTTGGGCTGTCATGCTATTAAGTGCTGCGGCCACCGACTAGCAATTCCGGACTCGGCTCGGCACAGCAATACCAGCTCTCGGTGAGCTGCGGTCCCGGCGTCACCGCTACTGACTGTGGCGGTTCGAGCCCTGCCGCGGAGCGCGCCAGGCTCCAGAGCGCGTGGAATACCGCAGCGTCATCGCCCCCCTGTTCGGCGACTTCGACCGCCTCGCGATGCAGCGCGTCGAGCCGCGGGTCAGGGTGCTCCCAGCGGTAGCCAAAGTCCCCCGCGCGAAGCTCGCGCAGGTGCGGCGTCATCTGCGGATGGTCGAGCAATAACGACTCGGGTGGCAGCAACAACCGGATGGTGAACTGCACCGGTTCGATGGCCCCCACCAGTGCGTTGACTGCGGCAAATTCGAACAGCTCCAGGTAATCATCGAGGGTCGTCCACGGTGTGAAGGCAACCAACGATGGTCGCAGTGCAATCCCTGCCGTGCGTGTCACCGCCAGCGCCCGCTCAACGTCGCTGCGCGTATGGCCCTTGTCCAAGATTTCTAGCACATGAGCGCTGAATGACTCAACTGCCGTGACAATGAACAGGCAGCCATACTCCGCCAGTTGCGGAAGTAGGTCGGCGTGGTTCACCAGGTGTTCGACCTTGGCGGTGATGTCGAACGTCAGCTGCGGGAACTCCGCATGCAGCGCTTCAGTCACCCGTAAGGCGTGACGCGGTCCGTTCAGGAAGTCGGGGTCACCAAAGGTGATGTGCTGGGCCCCCGAAGCGACTTGCATGCGTATCTGCTGCAGGACATTCTTGACGGGGACGGCAAAGAAGCGGCCGTTGTAGACTGGTGTAACTGGGCAGTGGCGGCAGGCGTACTTGCACCCCCGCGTCGCCTCGGCAAAGCCCGTCGGAATGGAGTGGTCATTGTTCAGTAGCTCTGCATAGTTTCCCGTAAGGCCGCTCGCATCGGGAATTGGGTAATCTTGCCGCGCCAGTAATGGCGCTGCGACCGCAGCAGGCGCTTCGCCTCGCGCCAACGCCTGCGCCAGCCCGACCAGTGCCTGTTCCGATTCGCCGCCAAGGCAGCTGTTGGCAAGGTTTCCAAGCAGCCATTCACGATTTAGCTGCGCGTAGAGCCCGTGGAAGCAGATATGCGCCGCTGCGTTCAGCGCGCGGATGCGCTGTGCGACCGGCACCGCCAGCCGCAGCGCGGTGTGCATCGGGACCGAAATCGCGACCAGTTTCGCGGCACGCACAGCTACCTCGTCTAGTTCGCATATGGCCAGGTCAATTACCTTGGGCGCAAAGCCGGCGCGCCGCAGAAACGCCGCTGGCCAAGTAATGCCGGCTGGGATATGCCCCAACTCGTAGCAGGAGAGCAGTAGGATAGCGCCGTCGCCGTGCAGGTTGCCCGCGTCGCCGCTCAAACTTCGAATGCCGCCGCGTCGCTCGCGTTGTCTCCAATGGCGCGCAGCCGCGCAAACTCGTAGATGCCGCTGTTGTGCCCGTCACTGAAATCGAACCGTACCGCGTAGCGGCCGATGCTGGCCGTCGAGGCGACGACAATGTCGGTGGGAATCTGTTCCGGCAGCAGTAGCTTTTCGCCCGAGAACTCGTCAACGCAGCCGGCGCAGGGGCATTCGCTGCGCAGCGTGTGCGCCGGGATAGCCTGCTCGACACCGTCACGCCACTTCACCTGCACTGCGCCGCCCGCGGCGATTGCCAGCTCCTGCGGTGCGGCAGGGTTGAGGGCTTCACCCAGCGCCGTTGCGGAAGCACGCGCCATCGCTTCGCCCGCAAGTGCCCTGAAGGCATCACCGATTTCGCCCTCCGCGAGCGGCTCGCCAGCGTCCATAGCTGTGGCGATGCTGGAGTTGAGCGGGATTCGCGCCAGTAGTGGCAAATCCATTGCTTTCGCGACAGCTTCGCCACCTCCCTCACGGAAGATGGGGTCATGGTGATCGCACTCTGGGCAGTGGTAGTAGGCCATGTTCTCGATTATGCCTAGAATTGGGACCTTAACCTGCTGGAACATGCGCAACCCCTTCTCGGCGATAGTGTGTGCCACCACCTGCGGTGTGGTAACGATGAGGACTCCCGAGAGCGGTACAGACTGGGTAAGCGTTAGCTGAATGTCGCCCGTTCCTGGCGGCAGGTCAACGAACAGGTAATCGAGTTCGCCCCATGCTACCATGCCGAGGAACTGCTGCACCAGTTGTGATGCAATCGGCCCGCGCCACACCACTGGTGTCTCTTTTGTGGTCAGGAATCCCATCGACATAATCTCCAGACCGTGCGCCTTAACTGGCTCAAGCACTCCCTGCTGCCCCCCAATCAGACGATGTTCACGCAAGCCGAACATCCCTGGCACCGATGGACCATAAACGTCAATATCGAGTATACCAACGCGTGCTCCGGCCTGCGCACAGGCGAACGCTAGGTTCACCGCGATAGTGGACTTGCCAACGCCACCCTTGCCACTGGCGACAGCGATAATCTGCTTCACCTGGGCCAGCGCAGCGGGCGTTGTCGGAGCTTCGAGAGCTGGCAGTCGCGGCACTTCCCACGCTGTTTCAATTTCGACTGTATCTATTCCGTCGAGTGTTAGCAGTGCCTCACGGCACTTACCTGCCAGCTCTTCGCCGTGCGGGGACGCGGGCGATGGCAGGCGCAGCGTGAAGCGCACACGATTGCCACTGCTGGTCAGCCCGTGAACGTAGCCTAGGCTGATGATGTCTCTCCTCAGTAGCGGGTCCTTAATGGTTCGCAGCGCTTCTTCGGCTTCCATGAGAGATGCCACGGAGTCATCACAGTATTTGGAGTTTTTCTTCAAAAAAGTGGTTGACGGCGAACCCGGATTCCCGTGGGCTCGCGCACCACAGTACCGCCGGGAACGCTGGTGGGCTTAACTTCCGTGTTCGGAATGGGAACGGGTGAACCCCACCGCTATGGCCGTCAGACCGTTGGCTTGACCTTGGGGGGGTATTTAGAATTTAGCGCCCGCCAGCCGTTTCAGGCCTCTACGGCCGCTTTGCGCACCTGCCGGATGCGTTCGGACGCTTCGCGACGAGCGATGCGCTCCTGTCGCCGCGACTCGACGCGCTCCGTGATGAGCTTCATGTACATCGCGTCGTGCTCCATCAACGGCGAGTCGGAAATCATAATCACATCGTAGTTGTTCTCGAGGATTACCTCAGCCAGGTGTTCGAACTTGATTTCACCTTTTTTGACCGGTGCGTAGTGCCGTTCGTTGCCGTCAACGTCGAATTCGACCCCCGAAAAGTGGCAGTAAAACTTCGCGAGTCGTAGATTGGTGTCAAAGAAGTCAAATACCTTCTTGAAGCTCTCACGGTCGTTGAGCCAGCGGCTGCCGCGCGCGTGGAGGTGCGCCCAGTTAATGATTGGCACCAGCCCGCGTACTCGCTGGCAGAGTTCGGTAATTTCGCGCAGCGTACCGAACAGGTCCGGTCGCCCCGCCAGTTCGACGCCGATGCTCGGGCGGTAGTTGTGCTGTAGGTAGTAATTGCGCAGCTCTCGAAACATTGGCACTAGCGCCTCGATTGCGTCTCGCGAGGAACAACCATGGTATGGTCCAATGTGGGTAACAATGGTACGGGCACCGATTTGTGAGCCGATTTCGCCGGCAAACTGCAGGAACTTGCTCGACTTGTTGCGCATGTAGCCGTTACCGAGGAAATCCATGTAGTAAGGCGCGTGAATCGCCATGTAGATATCTAGCGAGTGAGCAATCTCGCCCAGCTCTTCGAAATCGTCCAGTTCATTCACTGCCTTGCCGCGCACCAGCTGAATTTCCATAGCGTGCAATCCCAGTGCATGAATGTCCTCAATCCCGTCGCGAATAGTACGTCCCTTGCACGAGAGAGGTATCCCTGCTGGCCCGTAGCGAATCATACTTTGGCCCGCAAACCGGGGTTCTATTTTACCTGTTGGCCGTTTTATAACGGAGCGTTGACTGCCGCGGCCGTGAGCGGGCCAGAGCGGGAAGCAAAGTGGCAGCAACGCTGGGCAGACGCACACATCTTCGAGGCTGAGCCCAATCCACAACAGGAGAAATACTTCGTCAATTTCCCGTACCCCTACGTTAACGGCTACCCGCACCTAGGGCACGGCTTTACTCTGCTACGCGCCGAGATGATGGCGCGCTACCAACGCATGCGCGGGCGCAATGTGCTGTGGCCCTTTGCGTTCCACTGCACAGGTACTCCTATTGCCGCAGCTGCGCAGCGTGTTGCCGAGCAGGAGCCGAGCCAGCTACGCGCATTGGAGCAGATGGGGATTACCGGCAAGCTGGCTAAGTCGCTGGCAGAGCCGCAAGCGTGGTTCGAGCACTTTCCTGAGCGTTTCCAGCAGGATTTACAATCACTGGGACTGGCAGTCGACTGGCGTCGCAGCTTCATCACTACCGACCAGAACCCTGCTTACGACACCTTCATCCGTTGGCAGTTCAACCGCCTGCGCGAAGGGAACTACCTGCGCAAGGGCTCGTTTCCGGTAGTCTGGTGCCCCGAGCGCGAGACAGTGGTCGGCGACCACGACCGCATCTCTGGCGAAGGTGAAACACCGCAGGAATATTGCCTGCTCAAATTTCGAGGTGACGCTGGTACGCTGGTTGCCGCAACGCTGCGGCCCGAGACAGTTTTCGGACAGACCAATCTGTGGGTTGACGGCAGTGGCACCTACGCGAGAGTGCGGGTGGATGGTGAGGAGTGGATTTGCTCGGAACAAATGCCGGACAAGTTGCAGTTACAAGGCCACGAGGTGGAGGAACTAGGCACGATTGCCGGTAGCGAATTGATTGGCCAACGATATGCGCCGCCCGGCATCGATCGTGAGCTCATTGTGCTGCCGGCAGATTTCTGTGACGCCACTATCGGCTCTGGCATCGTGACGTCAGTTCCGAGCGACGCGCCAGACGACTGGCAGGGGCTAGCTGACCTGCAAGAATCCGTGGAGCTCTGCGCGGAGTGGAATCTCGACCATAAATATATAAAGAAAATCGAGCCGCTTGCAATCATTGATTCGGGTGAACTTGGCACCGTTCCGGCTCCTGCACTCTGCCGCCAGATGGGTGTGCGTGACCAACATGACCGCGCTCGGCTGGAAGAGGCAAAGCAGCAGCTCTACTTGCACAGTTTCCAGCATGGTACGATGCTCGACTCGATCGGCATGAACTGCGCTGGACTACCGGTGGACGTTGCGCGCGAAAAGGTGCGCGCGACACTCATCGCTAGCGGTGACGCCTTGCGCTACTACGAACTGACTGGTCCCGCACGCAGCCGCTGGCTCACCGACTGCACCGTCAAAATTGTGGAGGATCAGTGGTTCCTGAAATACGACGACGGTGATTGGACTGCGCGTACCCGCAAGGCGCTCGATTCCATGGAGCTTTTCCCAAAGAAGGCGCGCACCCAGTTTGAGTACGTGCTGGACTGGCTACGTGACTGGGCCTGTGCACGTGAGCATGGTCTGGGGACACGGTTGCCGTGGGACGATAAGTGGGTTATCGAATCGCTCAGCGATTCGACTATCTACATGGCCTACTACACTGTCGCGCATCATGTCAATTCGCTGCCAGTCGAGAAATTGAGTGAGGAACTTTTCGAGGCACTCTTTGGTAACGGCGACCTTGCAGCGGTGCCCAACATCGACGCCGAACAGGTTGCCGCCTGGCGTGACGAATTCGAATATTGGTATCCTTACGACTTGCGCGTGAGCGGCAAAGACCTTATCCAGAATCACCTTTCTTTCAGCCTCTTCAATCACACTGCCGTCTTCCCTCCAGCGAAGTGGCCACGCGGTTTCGCGGTTAACGGCTGGGTGCTGGTCGACGGCGAGAAAATGTCAAAATCTCGCGGCAATTTCTACACTATCCGACAGCTGATTGACCGCTACGGTGCTGATGCGACTCGTTTAACACTCTGCAATTCCGGCGAAGGCCTGGACGACCCTAACTGGGAGGGGAGCTTCGCTGACACTGCCGGACGCAAGCTGGAGCGCTGGCTGCGCTTTGTCACCGAGAACGCTGGTGGTGGACGCGACGAGCCACACCCTGTCGATGACTGGTTTGCAGCTACACTCTCACAGGCAGTCCACGACGCAGGCCGTGCGTGCGACCGGATGCGATTTCGCACGGCAATGCGCCATCTTTTCTTCGAGCTACCACACTACTATCGTTGGTACCTGCGCCGCTGCGGTGAGCCTCATCGCGAATTGCTGCACGACTACCTTTCAACCGTTACGCGTGGGCTGGCGCCGATCGTTCCGCACTTGGCCGAGGAGGCGTGGGAAGTGCTGGACGGCGACGGCTTCATCAGCACGGCATCGTACCCCGATGGCAAGCCGGCGTCCGATAAACTGCTACGAGGCGAGGCGCTGATCCAGCGCACGCACGCCGATATCGAAGCTATTCTGAAGGTAGCGCACATAGAGTCGCCGCAGACAATTACGTTGCTGGTCACACCCGACTGGAAGTGGCAGGCTGTCGGCATCGCCGCTGAATTGGCAGACGAGCGTGGCCGCGTCGAGTTGCAGCATCTGATGAAGATGGCTATGTCTGCGCTGCCCGCCGAAGCTCGCAAGGAGGCTGCTAGCTTCTTGAAACAGTGGACACTGAAGGAAATTCCCACCCTAGGACCGGGCTGGGCTGCACGCTATATGGAACGACTAAACGAAACGGTAGTGCTGGAGCAGGCGGCAGATTTCCTTGCTGATGCGTTCGACTGCCGCGTTATAATTGCCGCTGCAGGAGATGCAAAAGACGAAGCTGCCAGCAAGGCCCGCCAAGCGGCTCCATTGCGCCCCGCTATCTTCGTCAAATAGCGACCGTCTCTCGTCGAGAACTCAATTGGAATCCTTATATACAGCCCCCGACTCGGCCGGCTCCCGGGTTTTCAGCCGGGAGTGATCAATCATGACTCAACAGCGTCATTCGCTATACGCCCTGCTAGCCACTGCCATGCTGCTCTCCGGAGCTTTGGTGGGGATTATGTTTGCTCCTTCCGCGAGTGGCGAGGAGCATGACATCAATGGTTCCGTGCTGGCTGACGGCACTTGGCTTGTAGGTGCCACAGTCACTGCATTCAACACTGCCGATGGCGACGTCACTAATTCCACCACTGATGCAGGTGGTTGGTACAGCCTAGATAATCTCGACGCGGGCGATTACAAAATCGGCTATGAAATGGACGGCTACTTGACGGTAGTGAACGATTTTAGCGTTGATAGCAGTGGTAGTATAGATGACGTAATACTTACGGCCACTACGAGTGGTACCGCCGACTTTACAGGCAACGTTACCGATGGTACTTCTGGAATTGAAGGAGCTACTGTCATACTGTCGGGCGCGGCCCCCAGTGATGGCTGGTGGGGCAGCAGTTATACTACGGGGTATGAGCGCGAGACCACTACTGACGCCGACGGAAACTACAGCTTCAGTGGGCTCCCTGATGAATCCTTTACAGTCCATGTCACAGCGGACGGCTACTACTCTTCACGCGGTATCGATTCAGCAGTAGAGCTCACGGCAGTCAACGATGACAATCTGAAATATGTGCGTGTTCTTGACGGGGATGGTAACACTCTGCGCGATGCAGAGGTCATGCTTTACGAGGCACACACCACCACGTGGACCTCAGCCCAAAAACTGGGCGCCGCAACGCATGTCGTGCGCCCTAGTGCAGAATCTAACTACAATTACATCTTCGCGTTCCACCAAAACTACGCGACTGGCGTAATCGTGCCTGACAACAGCGTTGACGCAAACTTGGAAATTGCACTTGAGCCAAGTTCAACTGCGACTAAGGTTGCGACGCTGATGGGTGTTCCGGCCGTTAGCTCGACTATCCCCGTCATGGATGTCAACGGGATGACCGTGCTGCTACAGCTCAACCCCGGCCCGACGGCGAATATAGCCATTACCAGTGAGACCACCCTTTTCGATGACGTGCATGTCGTTGCGGTGGACGAGGAGCTCAGCTTCTCAGCCGCTGGATCGAGCGGGGCAGTTGGTTTGACTCAGTACGAGTGGACTTTCGGCAACGCCAGTACCTATTACGAGGTCGAACGCAATCATACCTGGGAGGCAGCGGGCAGCTATATCGTAAACCTGACCGCTATGGATCAGTACGGTGCAGTCGATGCCGCCAGCCTGACGGTACTAGTCGATGGTAGTGCTCCAGCGCCTGCCTTCGACATCCTAGTCAAAGGCACTATCGCCTCGACCGACCCGGGTGAACCATACAATGGCACCAACGTTGATGAGTTACTATCCGATGACGAAGCGACCGGCTCGACGCTGGTGTTCAGTGGCTCCGGATCCAGCGATGCTCAGTCGTACATCACCAGCTGGGAGTGGAACTTTGGCGACAACACCACCAATAGTGGCGAAGTGGTCAACAAGCAGTATCTCGACCCGGGCGACTACCAAGTCACGCTGAGCACTGTCGACGCAGCTGGAAACTCTGCTAACGTCGTGCAGACGGTCCACGTCAACGACATCACCCGCCCCGCGCCTGCTTTCACCTACTACGAGGCCGAGAGTGAGAGCTTCAATGAGTCTGCCGTTGAGAATATAGCTACTACTTTCAACGCCAACCTAACCCTAGACAACTATGACACGCACGAACAGCTGACGTTCCATTGGGATTTTGGCGATGGTCTTAATGGCAGTGGAATGCAGCCAGACCATATTTACGATGCTGCATCCGATGAGGGTTACAGCGTGCTGCTAACAGTCATTGACCGCGCCGGCAACTCAGATGTGGCGGTGCGCACCGTGATGGTAGGCAAACAGCTGCGACCTAATTTGGGAATCGCCCAAATCAATTTCTCGAACAATGCGCCGACTGAAGGTGGCAGCATACTAATCAGTGCTGAACTGAAACTGTTCAACGAGAACATCACTCAGAACTTCAGTGTAGCATTTTACTACGACTTAGCTGACACAGCGCACCTGATTGCCAACGTTACTGTTGACGGTTCTACTTTGGTGGCTGGCATCGAGAACACACACGTGGTTGAGGCGACCTGGAGCAACCTCCCATCGGGACAGCATACTGTTATCGTAGTCGCTGATTCTGGAAATGCAGTTGTAGAGGAGAAGGAAGATAGCCAGCAAGTCAAGCCGCTGACCGTAGCCGTGAGTGGCGATGGACGCGACTGGGTGTCAATCGCACTTATTGTGGCAGTAGTGGCGTCGGTCTTTGTGGCGCTGGGCTACATCTACCGCGAACGTATTTTCGGCAGCTGAAACTCAGCACATACTGGCACCAGACCATCTGGACTGACGGTGGCCGCGGCGACGTCAACCAGGCTTGAATATTTCGACCCTAGTGTCCTCGAGTGGCCATCTTGGTTTCGAGCGCGGATTCCTCGAGACCGTCCATGGCGCTACCCAGGTCCCCTGAGACCTCCGCCACGATATTAGGGTCGTCGAAGTGTGCAGTCGCCTCAACAACCGCGCGTGCGCGCTCGGCAGGGTTATCGGACTTGAAAATTCCCGAGCCAACAAAGAGCCCGTCCATCCCGAACTGCATCATCAGCGCCGCGTCGGCTGGCGTCGCGATACCGCCCGCAGTGAAAGTGACGACTGGCAGTCTCCCCAGTTTGGCGACCTCATCCATCAGTTCGGTTATTTCGCTCTCAATCTGAGTGCGAGACAGGTTGAACGGGTTGGCTCCAGCCGATGAGCCGAGGTTTGATGCAACCTCGCGGTCCAGCTCGAAGTACTTCTCGACTACCCGACTTGCCATTGCGGCACGGTCATCTGACTGCTGCACCGCCGCGATTTCGGCATCGAGTAAGCGCGCATGACGCATTGCTGCGACAACGTTGCCTGTACCTGCCTCTCCCTTGGTACGAATCATTGCTGAACCTTCCCAGACTCGGCGCAGACCCTCCCCAAGTGAGGTGGCACCGCAGACGAATGGCACGGAAAAGTCGCGTTTAACGACGTGATAGTAGGGGTCAGCCGGTGTCAGCACTTCCGACTCGTCAATCATGTCGACGCCGAGGGCTTCGAGCACTCGCGCCTCGGCGGTGTGGCCGATACGGCACTTCGCCATCACCGGGATAGACGTGCAGTCGATAATCTCGCGAATCTTCTGTGGCTCTGACATGCGGGCAACGCCGCCATCGGCACGAATATCGGCTGGCACACGTTCTAGTGCCATGACTGCGACAGCCCCGGCGTCCTCGGCAATTGAGGCCTGCGCAGCGTTGGTGACATCCATGATGACGCCGCCTTTCTGCATGCGGGCGAAGCCACGTTTCACCAGTTCCTGGCCGTGTCGCAGCGAATGTAAATCGAGTTCGAGTGGCATGTTATGCTCTTGGTGGACCGGGCGGGATTTGAACCCGCGGCCTCCGCCTTGCGAAGGCGGCGATCTTCCGGGCTGATCTACCGGCCCACTCCCGCGCCGGCAGTTCCCGCCGGAAATAAGGGTTCACTCGCAGCTATGCTGCGAGGTGTTCCTGCGCTGCTTCGGCCAACGCGCTAAAAAGCTCTTCATCTTCAATCGCTTCGTAGCCGCCATCCGGTGCGACATGCAGGATATCAACATCCAGAACGTCGTCGTCTCCGTCGACGGGCGCCATTACTGCATATTCCTCGCCCTCAACCTCGAGTATGCCATAGTGCCGGAAGCGGTGCACCTGCCCTTCAGAGTCTGTCAGCACCTCGATGTCGCTCGTGTCCGGCTCCGGTGGCGAGTCATCCTCGGTTTTCGCGCCACCCAAGAACGGCAAGCTCCACCCGCTCGATGTATCTTCAGCGCTGATTTCACGGTCCATCGCCTGTGACCAGGCTCCAACAACAGCTTCCCGATCGTAGCCGCAACCTGCTTCCAGCTTGTTCCAGTTGTTGAAGACCCAAGGCGGCTTTTCGAACTTTTCAGCCAGCAGCCGCAGGAACATGCGCAGGTCGTTAGGATTCGCGGAGGCGAGTTTCAGTTCCAGATAGCAGTTGCGCGGCACTCCGTAGAACCCCTTGTACTTGCGTGCGGTTAACCTCGCCTTGAAACCAGCGAAGCGAAACGCTACTGCCCAGTTCATCTCATCGAATCCGCTTTCACGTAGCCGTAGTTTCGCGCCTGCGTCGATATCCTGTACGCAATCCCAGAAAGCGGCGAAGAAGTCGGTCAGCCAGACCAGTCCAAAGGTCCCCCTGCCAATGGTCTTCAGTTGCCCTTTTCGAAGCGGTCTGGCTCTCGCCAGTGGGTGTTTGTCGCGTGGCTGTGCCAGTAGAGTCACGACGTGCATTATGCTGGCAGCGTGCGGCTGGATAAAACGGCTCCGCCAGACGACCGGCAGCCTTAATTAACCCACAGCGGCGGGCGAGTCGGCCCGAGGGCCATTACGGTAATTCATTTCACCGACCGCACTCAATGGGTTCAGCACAGCTGTACCCACCGGGGGGAGGCCCGGGCCGCACATGCAAAAGGAGTAACAATGAGCAAAGATCCTAACAGTAGCAAGTACATGATTAGTGCAACTATCACCGCTAACGGGGTAGTGGACCGGTCCGACGTCGTCGGCGCCATCTTTGGGCAGACCGAAGGGCTGCTCGGCGACGAGCTGGACCTGCGCGACCTGCAGAAGTCAGGTCGTATGGGCCGAATTGAGGTTGACATCAAGAGCAGCAAAGGTAAGTCGAAGGGTGATATAACAATCGCCTCGAGTATGGACCAAGTGGAAACATCAGTTTTCGCAGCTGCGCTTGAGACAGTCGAGCGTGTCGGCCCCTGTAAGGCGACCCTCAAGGTGATTGCCCTAGAGGACACTCGTGCCGGCAAGCATGATCAGATTGTCGACCGCGCTCGCGAGCTTCTGGTCAGTATCGTGTCCGAGTCCCGCAGCGCCGGAGGCGACATTACAGATTCCGTCAGGCAGTTGGTCCAGACCGAGGAGATTATTCAGTTCGGAGGCAAACTCCCCGCGGGACCGAACGTGGAGCAGAGCGACGCCATTATCTTGGTCGAGGGCCGCGCTGACGTCTTAAATATGCTGCGACATGGTATCAAGAACTGTATATCGGTTGAGGGAACCAATATCCCAGCCGAAATTGTCGAGCTGAGCAAGGCACGCACCGTCACTGTTTTTGTCGATGGCGATCGCGGCGGCGAGATGATTTTGCGCGAGTTGTTCCAGGTAGCCGAAATTGATTTCGTCGCGCGCGCACCCACCAACACCGAGGTGGAGCATCTGGCACACAAACAGGTGATGAAGTGCCTGCGCGACAAGTCGACTACTGATGTGTTCCAGGACAAGCACAAGTGGGCGCGCGCCGACGGCAAGAAGAAGCGCTCGCGTCGCGGTGGTCGTAAATCGAAAGCCAAGAAGGCTGATGATGTTGCCAAGGCGTCTGAAGAGCCGTCAGCCAGTGAGTCCGCTGACGTGTCCGAACCGCCTGCAGAGGAGGCTGCGCAGCTCGAAGCGACGGAAGCTGCGCCGGAAGTGGCCAGTTCCCGACCCACAGAAGCCGACGCACTGCTTGAGCACCTTGACGCGCTCAAGGGGAGCAAGAACGCGCGGCTGCTCGCCGATGATAAGGTGAGCGTCGAACTACCGATAACCAAGCTGCAAGAGCAGTTGCAGAAGAAGGGCAATAACGGCGTCAACGCGCTGGTGATGGATGGCATCATAACTCAGCGACTGGTCGATCTAGTCCCTGATGCAGGCATCTCGACCGTCGTGGCAGAGAAGAAGGGACCCCTCCCGCGCAAGCCTGTTGCCATTAAGCTCTACACTCGAAAGGACCTGAGCTGAGGCGGCTCGTAGCTGCCTTGGCAAATGGTTAAATCCGGCAGCAGCCGTCGCTAGTTGGCGAGCAGCATGGCGGATGACACTAGTATTGACGAGGAGGGCCTGCGTCGTTCTGCACGCAGCCAGATAATTGTGGACACCATCGAGCGTAGCCTCGAGAAGATGATGTTTGTCGAGGCGAACATGACTAACAGCATGGAACCCAAGGACCTGTTTCAGATTAAGCGCGAAGCAGTCGCGGCTGTGGCCGAGCTGAGGTACGCGCTTTCAATCCTAACCGGCAAGCTGGAAATCTGATGGCGTCCCGGCTGCTACTGGCGCTGGATGAAACTGACCCACAGCGTGTTTTTTCTGTGGCCGAGGCAGCAGCCCCTCATTTGGCCGGAATCAAGGTCAACTGGCCGCTGCTGATGCACGGCGGCCTAGAGATGATTGAGCGACTGGCAGAATTCGCATCCGTTATCTGCGACCTGAAGGTAGCTGACATTCCTAACACGGCCCGACTCATCGCCGAGGCTGCCTATGGCGCTGGTGCCGCTGGCATCATCGCGCATGCATTCCCCGGCGCCGGTCCGCTGCAAGCGATTCGCAACGTGGCGCCAGAGCGCGACCTGTATGCTGTCATCACCATGTCACACCCTGGTGGCGGCGAGTTCTTCGATATCCCTGGGCTCGTGGCAGTTGCCCGGGAGGGTGGCGCGACTGGGGTGGTTGCCCCCGCAACACGACCAGAGGACATTGCCACTGTGCGTGCAGCCGTCGGCGACCTGACAATTATTTCCCCAGGTGTCGGCGCGCAGGGAGGCGACCCACGTGCAGCTATTGCAGCAGGCGCCGACATGGTCATCGTGGGACGCGCAATCTACCAAGCCGACGATCCGGGCTCGGCGGCACGCGATTTCGCTAGAGCCCTGGGCGATTGATGCTTACTGCCAGAGGGCTGCAGAAGAGTTTTGGCGCGCGACGGGTGCTGCGCGGGGTCGACCTCGCTGTTAAAGATGGCGAAGTGGTACTGCTACAGGGAGAGAACGGAGCTGGCAAGTCCACCCTCTTGCACATACTGGCGACGCTGGAACGCGCTGACAGCGGGGAAGCGGAAGTGGACGCCTTTCCTCTGAGTGACGGTGTTGAAGTGCGGTCGCGCATAGGTTTCACCGGTCACCGTCCTGGCTTTTATGGAGAGTTGAGCGGCCGCGAAAATCTGGAGCTCTGGGCGCAGCTGCACCAGCTGCCGGAGCATGAAACCAACATTGATGCAACACTGGAGCGTGTTGGTCTGAAATCATTCTCCAACGATCACACTGGAATCTACTCGCGCGGAATGCTGCAGCGGCTGGCACTGGCGCGCACCGCACTGCACCGACCGACAACATTGCTGCTTGACGAGCCGTTCGCTGCTCTTGACGGAGACGGACGCGAGCTGCTGTGCACCCTCATCGCAGAGTGGCGCGCCGATAATCGCGCAGTACTGGTCGTAGCGCATGGCAGTGGGCTAACGGCGGACCGCACGCTGGTGCTCGCTGATGGGGTAGTGGCGTGAGCCCGCTGATGGCGCTAGTGCGCAAGGAGCTGCGTGTCGAATTACGGTCGCTACAGGGTACGGTTGCGGCAGGGATGCTGATGCTGGCGCTGCTGCTGCTGCTGCGATTCACGCTTACTAACGATGAAATAGCACAAGCGCGACTGGCGCCCGCCATTATCTGGAGTGTGCTGCTCTTTGCTGGACTGGGGTTGCTGACCCACACGGCTTTGCGCGAGGGCGACCGCGGCACGGGTGAGATGTTGCGACTGGCACCGCTCCCGCGCGCAACACTGTTTCTAGGCGTTTGGGCCGGTAACTTAGTTCTCCTATCAGGGTTGACTTTGCTTGCGTTCGGATTTTATATACTGCTCTTCGGCAACGGTTTCGGTGCGAACTGGGCACCTGCACTGACTGTCCTGCTGCTCTCGGTAGTTGGAGTCTCTGCCGCTGGAACGCTGACTACGCAGGCAGCGGCGCCGCTGCCTGGTGCGTGGATGCTTGGAACGCTGCTCGCAATCCCGCTATTGCTCTTCACGGTGGTCGAAGCGTCGCTGCGTGCGTTGCAGGCGCTGCTGCTGGACGATGCTGGTGTTGTAACGGCTGTAACACTACTACTCCTATACGACTTAGCGTTCTTGGCAGGCGGTGCTTGGCTCAGCGAGCTGGCCGATTAGCGTCGCTCTAACATCAATGCCGCCGAGTTGATACAAAAGCGGAGCCCTGTCGGTTTCGGTCCATCATCGAATAAATGACCTAGATGAGATTGACATTTTGAACAAACAACTTCAATACGTTTCATTCCATATGAGACATCTTCTTTTTCACCAATTATTTCCTCAGTTGCAGGTTTGAAAAAACTAGGCCATCCAGTTCCAGAATCGAATTTATGTTCTGAATCAAACAATATTTCATCACAGCAAACACAATGATATTTTCCACTATCATGACAATCCCAATATTTGTTGTCAAATGGAGGTTCTGTAGCACTACAACGACATACTTGGTATTGCTCTGGTGTTAACTTTTCTTTCCATTCGTCTTCACTCATATTCTTACAGGATGCCTGCAGATTTCCCGCCTTTTTCAAATGCATTCAGTGCAATATCCAGATCTTCTTTCTCTAGTCCAGCGCTCATCATAACTCTAATTCTGGCCTTATCTCGAGCAACCATTGGGAATACTATGGGCAATGCAAAGATGTCGCGCTTCAGAAGCTCGGTGCTCAACGCTTGCGCCCGTTTGGCGGAACCGCACATGGCGGGGATGATGGGGGTAGTGGAATTCCCGGTATCGTATCCCAGCTGCTGCAGCCCACTACGGAAATATTCGGTGTTTTCCCACAGGCGTTTAACGTGCTGTGGTTCTTCGTCGATTACGTCTAGTGCAGCGGTGCAGGCAGCCACTGTCGCGGGCGGTGCCGATCCCGACAGTAGGAAGGTGCGCGACTTGTTGAAGGCGTATTTTGCGAGCTGCTCACTGCCGGCGGCGAGTCCACCAACAACGCCGAACGCCTTGGAGAAGGTCCCCATTTCAATATCCACACTATCCTCCACATTATAGTGGACCCCAATTCCGCGACCATCACCCAAAACCCCTTCGCCGTGGGCGTCATCGGTGTAGGTCATGGCGCCATACTCTCCGGCAAGCGCGCAGATCTTGTCTAGCGGAGCTGTGTCGCCATCCATCGAGAAAACTCCGTCGGTGATAATGAGCCGTCGGCCCGCGCTGGGAGCCTTGCGTAGCAGATCTTCCAGCCCTCCCATGTCATTGTGGGGGTAGATGTTCCGTTCCGCCTTTGTAAGGCGCACACCGTCTATAATCGAGCCGTGGTTCAGCTCGTCAGTGAAAAGGTGGTCCCCTTTGCCCACCAGCTGCGGAATCAGTCCAGCGTTGGCGGCAAAACCGGTTTGGTAGTAGATGGCTGCGTCACGACGTTTGAACTCGGCAATGCGCTGTTCTAGCTTGACATGCAAATCCATGTTTCCAGCGATCGGGCGTACTGAGCCGGAACCTGCACCATGGCTGCGTACAGCAGCGATGGCGGCTTCTTTGAGTCGCGGGTGGTTGCTCAGGTTCAGGTAGTTGTTCGAGCAGAGCATCAGCATCTCGCGTCCGTTAACCTTGCAGCGGGGTGCTGAAGGACCTTCTAGTACTGGTGGCCGCCAGTCCAGATTCGCCTCAACGAGTGCCTTGTACTCATCGCGCATCCAGGCGGTGGGCTTGCTCATTCCCTACCTAGACCGTGACGCAGGTTTTCAAGCATGTCGTCGACCATCTCATCCAGCCCGAAGCGAGGCGACCAACCCCACTCATCGCGCGCCGCGGAGTCGTCGACTGCGTCGGGCCATGAGTCGGCAATCGCCTGCCGCGCATCGGGTGCGTAGCGGCATTCGAAGCCAGTGACGCGCGCGGCGATGGCGTCCGCCAGTTCCTGTGCCGAGAAGGACATTGCACCGAGGTTGAAGTCAGCGTGGTGTTTCAAAGCCTTGAGCGGCGCGTTCATCAGGTCCAGCGTGCCTGCAAGGGCGTCCTGCATGTACATCATTGGCAGCCGTGTTTCAGGACCAACGAAGCACTCGTAGCTGCCGTCCTGTAGCGCGCCGTGGAAGATGGCGATTGCGTAGTCGGTTGTCCCACCACCCGGCGGTGCCTGCCACGAAATCAGCCCGGGATAGCGTAATCCGCGCGCATCAACACCGTAGCGCTGGAAGTAATAGTCGCAGAGGATTTCGCCGGCGACCTTAGTGACACCGTACATAGTAGTCGGGTGGAGAGGTGCATCCTGCGGCGCCACTGCCGGGGTGTCGGGACCGAAGACCGCAATCGAACTGGGGCAGAAGAGCCGTTGCTCTCGCTCCCGCGCCACCTCGAGCACGTTGCGCAGGCCGTTTAGGTTGACGTCATAGCACAGGGCGGGATTCTGCTCTCCGCCAACGGAGAGGATTGCAGCGAGGTGGTAGACTGTGTCGATGTTGTGCTCGGCAACGACTTGTGCATAGCCATCGGCGTCGGTCACGTCACCCACTGCAGATGGTCCGCCAGCCGCGACTTCAGGCGCCAGTGGACTAGAGCGATACATTGCCACCACATCCTCGGCGGGGAAGCGCTCGCGCAAGGCGAGCACCAGTTCAGTTCCGATTTGCCCCGCGGCGCCAGTCACTAGTATCCGCTTCTGTTCGCGGGTGGACATGCGCTCGCTATTATGGCGCACTATTTTAGACTGGACGGCGCAACTCCCTTTTAGCGGCCGCGTCTCGCCTCGTATGGCGCTGCGCACGCCGCTGATTATTGTCAACCTGAAGACCTACCCGCAAGGACACGGTGACGCGGGCATCGCGCTTTGCCGTGATATGGCAGCCGTTGCGGAGGACTCGGGCGCCTGCCTTGCAGCCGCTACCAGCGCGTTGGACCTGCGACGCTATGCGCACAAGAGTGGCATTCCAGTACTGGCGCAGCACATCGACGCCATACCGGCCGGCGCACACACTGGTGCAGTGTTGCCGGAGGCGGCTGCCGCTGCAGGTGCGGTCGGCACACTGATTAACCATGCCGAGCGGCAACTGGAGTGGCCTGCTATCGAGGCGACGTTGGGTCATGCCCGTAAGGCAGGGCTGGCGACTGTGCTCTGCACCGCGGATGTCGAGGCGACCGCGCGTGGCGCAGCGCTGCGGCCAGATTATGTCGCTGTCGAGCCTCCTGAACTTATTGGCGGTAATATTTCAGTCTCGACCGCTCGCCCGGAGGTCATCAGCGATTCGGTCGCAGCTGTTGCCGGTAGCAACGTCCCGTTACTTTGTGGCGCCGGCGTAAAGACTCAGGTGGATGTAACGAAGGCAATGGAGTTGGGCGCTGCGGGCATCTTGCTGGCATCGGGCGTTGTGAAGGCTCCGAAGCCCCGGATAGTACTAGAAGAGCTGGTCCAGGGGCTGTGATAAACTATTAATATAGAGCTGGTTGACAACCGCCGGTTGCCTACCGGACCTCATTATAGCTCCCGAGGGTGACCCAGCAAAAATGGTGAAAAAGATGTCAGTCGGAATTGAGCCCTTGGGCAAGATGGTCCTGCTCGAGCTGGAGGAAGCCGCGGAGAAGACAGATAGCGGTTTTCTGCTGCCCGAAGCAGCGCGCGAAAAGATGAACGTCGGCCTCGTGGCAGGCGTCGGCCCTGACGCAGAACACGTCAAGGCAGGCGACCGCGTGGTCTACAAGAAATATGCCGGGACGGAGATTACCTGGCAGGACAAGGATTACCTGCTCCTCAAGTCGAAAGACTTGCAGGCGACGGTGCTTTAGGAGGGAAAAATGGCAAAACAGATGGTATATGGAGAAGATGCACGACGCAAGCTACTGAGCGGTATCAACACCGCTACAGACGCAATCAAGGTTACGCTGGGACCGAAGGCGCGCACAGTAGTGCTCGACAAGTCATTCGGCAGCCCTACCATCATCAATGATGGTGTGACGATTGCCAAGGATATTGAGCTACCCGACCCGTACGAAAACATGGGTGCGCAGCTGGTTAAGGAGGTCGCGAGCAAGACACAGGACAACGCCGGCGACGGTACCTGCACTGCGGCAATCCTGACTCAGGCGCTCGCAACTTACGGGCTGCGTGGCGTCTCTGCCGGTATGTCTCCGGTCAATTTGAAGGACGGCTTCGATCAGGCCATATCTGTGGTAGTTGATGAGTTGAAGAAGTCAGCTTCCCCGGTCGAATCGGACGAGGTCATCGAGCAGGTCGCTGCGATTTCCGCCAACAACGACCAGGAAATCGGCAAGCTGATTGCCGACGCAGTCGGCAAGGTGGGACAGGAGGGCATTATTACTGTCGAGGAAGCGAAGGGGATGGAGACCACGCTCAAGCTGGTTGAGGGAATGGAGTTCGACAAGGGCTATGTCTCTCCATACTTCGTTACTGACCGCGAGAAGCGCGAGGCTACTGTGGAGAACCCGCTGATACTGATGACCGACCATACAATTTCGTCAGCGCAGGATCTATTGCCAGCGCTGGAACTGGGAGTCAAGCAGCTGAAGGCGCCCATCCTGCTCATCTGCAAGGACCTGGAAGGCGAGGCACTGGCAACGTTGGTGCTGAACGTCGCTTCCAGGGTGCTCAAGGCGTGCGCCGTCAAGGCGCCGGGCTTTGGCGACGACCAGAAAGAGCAGCTGGAGGACCTGGCAGTCCTGACTGGCGGCCGCGTTATTGGCAAGGATCAGGGTATGGAGCTGAAGGAGATTACCGCCGACATGTTTGGCAAGGCGGACAAAGTAGTCATCGGCAAGAACAAGACAACGGTTATCGGCGGCGGCGGCAGCAAGCCCGACGTCGAGGAACGTGCGCGCATCCTGCGCTCGCAGGCCAAGCTCGCTAAATCCAAGTGGGATCGCGAGAAGCTCGAGAAGCGCGTCGGTCGCCTGCTAGGTGGCGTCGCGGTGCTCGAGATTGGCGCAGCAACCGAAACCGAGATGAAGGAGAAGAAGGCGCGTGTCGACGACGCACTTAATGCCACTCGCGCTGCGATGGCCGAGGGCGTCGTGGCGGGTGGCGGCGTGGCACTGTTGCGCACTCGCAAGGCGCTCGACAAGCTCTCCAGCAAACTCGACGACGAAGAGGCGACCGGCGTCCGCATTGTACGTGATGCACTCGCCATGCCGGCGAGCCAGATTGCCGAAAACGCTGGCGAAGACGGAGGCGTAGTGGTCTCGAAGATTAGCGAATCCAAGAACGCCAGCTTCGGCTTCAACGCCCGCACCAACACCTACGAGGACCTGATGAAGGCTGGAATCATCGACCCCGTCAAGGTCGTGCGCAACGCACTTCAGGCCGCTGGCTCGATTGCGAGCCTCGTGCTGACCACCGAGACACTCATCTCGGACATCCCCGAGAAGGAGTCCTCAATGCCGGACATGTCCGGCATGGGCGACATGGGTGGCATGGGCGGTATGGGTGGCATGGGCGGGATGATGTAGTCCTGTTTGTTACAAAAAAACCTGAACTGAACCGGCGGCGGGCGCCAGTCCGCCGCCCTATGATAGCCTGATTTTCGACAGGTAGTCTGGCATCTCGATATCGCTTGCCAGCCCCGCTGCCGGCTCCGGCTCGCCGAGGCTAGTCATGATTGGGACCACCCCGGCCCAGACCGACTGGTCCCGGTCTGCCGGTTCGTCACCGACGGGGATAGCACGAATTTTGGCTGCACCTTCCCGGATATCCATCCAGAGCACGCTGGTCGCTTTCAGTTCCGACTCAGTCGGCTGGCGCACTTCGCCCCAGCGGCCGCGTGCGATGCGCTCCATGAGCTTCTCAAGCACCAGCAGTTTTTCCCCGGAGTCATTAACACTCCGGGCCGTCCCGAAAAGCATCACCGAGCGGTAGTTGACCGAGTGGTTGAAAGCCGAGCGCGACAGCACGATGCCATCAAGCAGGCTCACTGTCAGGCAGACCTTGCACCCCGCTTGCGTCTGCAGCGCTCGACTAGCGGCGGAGCCGTGCCAGAAGACGCGCTCGCCGTCGCGCCAGAAGAGCGTCGGTGTCACCAGCGGCGCGCCGTCGAGTGCGTACCCGACATGGCAGAGCAGCGCCGCGTCCAGGATTGCGTTTACCGTCTCACGGTCGAAGCTGCCGCGCTCGGAATGCCGCATGGGTTGGCTGCGACTGGTCCGCTCGAGCTCACTCACGCTGTGCCTCCAGCTCCGCCAGCACCTTTGCCGCATGCCCCTTGGCGCGCACGTTGGGCCACGCCCGAGCGACTGTACTGTCAGGGGCAATGAGGAAAGTCGAGCGTGCGACGCCCATGTATTCGCGGCCGTAGTTCTTCTTCAGCCGCCACGCCCCGTAGGGTGCCATGACACCGTGCTCGGGGTCGGCGAGCAGCCGCACCGCCAAGCCGTATTTCGAGATGAAGTTGCAGTGCTTCTGCGGCGAATCGGGCGAGACGCCAATAATATCGCACTCTCGCGCCGCGAATTCGGCGGCGAGTGTCGTGAATTCCTGCGCCTCGACCGTGCAGCCGGGAGTGTCGTCGCGTGGATAGAAGTATAGTACCAGCCAGCGGTCTGCGAAGTCAGCCAGCGAGACGGCTGCACCGTCCTGGTCAACCGCCTCAAAAGGCGGTGGGTGGTCGCCAGCCTGTGGGATATTATTCATAGTTTTTACGTCGACAGGTATTAAAGTGGAATGTTGCCGTGTTTGCGCTTTGGGCGCGGCTCGCGCTTGCTGCTAAAGCGCTCGAGCCCGCGCAGCAGTTCGGCGCGTGTATCATGCGGAAAAATGACTCGGTCAATGTAGCCCCTTTCGGCCGCAATCCAGGGCGACACGAATTTCTGCCGATACTCCTTGATCAGCTCACGTCGCTTTTTCTCTGGGTCGGAAGCGGCCGCCAGTTCCTTGCGGAAGATGATGTTCACCGCCCCTTCCGAGCCCATGACTGCGATTTCGGCGGTCGGCCACGCTAGGTTCAGGTCGGCGCGGATGTGTTTGGATGCCATTACGTCATACGCGCCGCCGTACGCCTTGCGTGTTATCACCGTTAATTTTGGGACGGTTGCCTCGGCGAAAGCGTAGAGCAGCTTGGCGCCATGGCGAATGATGCCGCCATGTTCCTGCTCACGCCCCGGCAGGAAGCCGGGAACATCTACGAAAGTAACCAGTGGCAGGTTGAATGCATCGCAGAAGCGAACGAAGCGCGCTCCCTTAGTCGATGCGTCAATGTCAAGGCAACCTGCCAGATGCTGCGGCTGGTTCGCCACCACGCCAACGGGAAAACCGCCCAGCCGCGCGAAGCCAATGACCAGGTTTTGAGCCCAGCCCGGTTGTAGCTCGAGGAAATCTCCGTCATCCGCCACGGTGGTGATGACGTCGCGGATGTCGTATGGAGTATTGGGATTGTCTGGCATCAAGTCATCTAATTGCGATCGCTCATTGTTGCCAGACGGAGGCACGAGTCGCGGTGGCGGTTCCAGATTGTTCTGCGGCAGAAACGCGAGCAGTCGTCGCAGCTCCACGAACGCTTCTTGCTCGTTGGCCGTTGTCAGGTGCGCCACGCCAGAGAGCGAGCTGTGGGTCTGCGCGCCACCTAGCTCCTCAAAGCCAATTTCCTCGTGCGTTACTGTTTTGATGACGTCAGGACCGGTGATGAACATGTGCGATGTTCCTTCGGTCATGATGATGAAATCTGTCATCGCTGGGCTATAGACTGCCCCGCCGGCACATGGCCCTAGAATGAGTGAGATTTGCGGGATGACGCCCGACGACTGGACGTTGCGCCAGAAAATTTCGGCGTAGCCGCCCAGTGAGATGACACCCTCTTGGATACGCGCACCGCCTGAGTCGTTGAGCCCGATAACCGGCGCCCCCATCCGCGTGGCCAGGTCCATTAC
>Ga0066843_10000067_pt1 | contig 28086 bp, 17 predicted proteins | sample ETNtaG_15_FD_66663 | JGI IMG/M metagenome (GOLD analysis project Ga0066843, IMG submission 66663) | Marine microbial and viral communities from oxygen minimum zone, Eastern Pacific Ocean - ETNP201302PF89A | ecosystem: Environmental > Aquatic > Marine > Oceanic | place: Pacific Ocean: Eastern... | reverse complement strand
GATCATTTTTGCTAGGTCTTTGGCTTCATCAATATCCAGGATGACGATAACGTGCGCTTTGGTATTGGCGTGGGAAAAGGTTGCACGTGTTTCTTCGTGGTCGCGTTTGCCATGGATTATAACCGTGTACTCTCTCCGTCCAATTTCTTCACTTTTTGTCCAGACTTTTTCCACAAAAGGACATGTCGTGTCGTATTTATGTAAGCTTATTTTACGTTCATTTAACTCGTTTTCAATTTCGATGGTTGTGCCGAAGGCTGGAACAATTACGATGTCATCTGTGTTTAGCTCCTCGAAAGGGATTAACCGCTCGCCAGAAGTTGTGCTGATGAATTGTACTCCGCGTTTCTTCAGGTCATCGTTGACGTGGGGATTGTGGATCATTTCCGATAAAAGGAATACTCGTTTGTCAGGGTTTTCATCAAGTGCTTGGTATGCGATCTCAATTGCATTCTCAACTCCAAAGCAGAAGCCAAAGTGTCTGGCGATTTTGAAGCAAATCGGCCCAAAGTTCAATATTGAAGGTGATAGGTCTCGTTTGCGAGGATCTGTTATGCGACGAGCATGTTTGATTAGGGAAATGATCGGGCTTCGGAAAAAGTGTGGAACATCAAATGTTCGTGACAAGCTGAACACTCCTGAGGTGGCGAGTGGTGGTTGAGGGAAGTTTTACGCGCTGAGTACTTTTCGTCCTTTTGCTCGCCGGTGGGATAATATTTTGCGGCCGTGCCGGTCTGACATTCGCTTGCGAAAACCAAATTTATTGCTTCGTTTCCGGCGGCTTGGTTGGTATGTTCTCTTCAATGGGCTGCTCCTTTCAAATTTTAATATTATGCTTGCGTGGAATGCGCTTTATAGTATGGCATCTTAGCGCGTTTTGTCAAGTTTTTTGGGTTGCTGAAGATGGGATTATTATGATATAATAATAAAGAATTAACTATATGTTAAAGATTGATGGTAATTCTTCAGACTTTGACGTTGATGTGGTTTTGATTTTTTACGGGGCTTTCGTTAAGGGGATTTACAGATGGAATTGATGTTTCAAAAAGAGGACCTCTCGAAGTATCTTCAGATGCTACAAGGTGTTGCCTCAGGTCGGAACACCTTGCCGATCCTTTCAAATATACTTATTCGTGCTGGAAACGGGAGGATTGAGATGGCCGCAACGGATCTTGAAGTTGGCATCAAAGTCAATGTTCCCGGAGAGATCACTGAAGAAGGTGATATCACCGTGTCTGCCAGAAAACTTGTTGAAATTGTACGCGAACTGGCTTCTGAGCATGTTGTGAAACTTAGTACGGTTGGGAATGATCGTGTGCAAGTTGAGTCCGGTGATGGTGTTTATAAAATTCCTGGCTTGCCTACAGATGATTTTCCCCCAATGCCAGAAATTGATGGTGATTCCTTTACCATTGCAGGGGAACTGCTGATTTCAATGATTGATAAGACGGAGTTTGCCGCTTCTACTGAGGAGGCGCGGTATTTCCTGAATGGCCTTTATTTCAGTTTGACATCCGAGTTGACAAAAGTTGTTGCGACTGATGGTCGCAGGCTTGCTGTTGCTTCTAGCGAAGCATTGCTGTCGGGTGAGGGCGAAGGGGAGTCGATTGGTGTTATCGTGCCGCTCAAGGCAATAAAGGAAATTGCCAAGATTTTTGTTGAGTCGCCGGAAGTCAAAATATCGCTCAAAGAAAATCAGATTCTTTTCGCAGATGATGATGCGACCTTAATCTCTCGGCTTGTTGATGGTGAGTACCCTCAGTATGAGAAGATTATCCCAGATTCGAATGAAATAAAAATTGTTGTTGATAGCGAGAAAATTTCAGGATCTCTTCGCCGTGTTTCCTTGTTTTCTAATCCCAAGAATCGGTTGCTGCGAGTTGATGTTAAAAGTGATGGGATGAGAGTCTCCGCCAAAAGCCCGGAACTTGGTGAAGCATTTGAAACGCTCGATATTTCAAGTGCTAATGGTGAAATAGATATTGGTTTTGATGCACAGTATATTAAGGACGCCCTGGCTCATATTACTCCGGGGGAGATCCTTCTTGAATTCAAAGACGCATTAAGCGCAGTCACGCTTAGGCCTGTTGAGTCAGAAGATCATCTTTGCCTTATTATGCCGATGCGGTTGGATGCTTAGGTTTATACCTTTCAGGGAATTGCTTGGTGCTGTCGTTCTTTCTTCTGGCTGTGTCTTGGTACTGAGGTAGCCTGTGAGGCATGAGATTAAATAGCCTTGTGTTGCGGAATTTCAGGAATTACGTTGACTGCGAAATCGAGTTTCCTGACCGTGTTAATCTGGTTGTCGGGAAGAATGCGCAAGGGAAAACCAACCTCCTTGAAGCAATTCATTTCGTCAGTACATCCAAGTCTCACCGGACTTTCCTTGATGACGAATTAATTAAGCATGATGATAGCTGGTTCTATCTTCGTGCCTGTATTGCAGATTCCTCGGATGTCGATGTTTGTGATGTCGATGAAATGACAGTTGAGGTTTCTAAAGAACTCCGTGGGAACAAAAAGTTCAAGGTTAATGGGACTGCGATCCCGAAGATTTCGGCATGGATAGGGCGTTTCCAAGTTGTTTTTTTTGCTCCTGAATCACTCTCTTTGGTTAAAGGGTCTCCAGTTGGACGGCGTCGCTTTCTTAATACTCTGATTTCTCAAATAGATAAGTCTTATTTGAGGCAACTTCAGAGTTATCAGGTTGCGTTGAAGCAGCGGAACCAACTCCTTAAGCAGATCCGTTCAAACTATGTGGAAAAGGATTTGCTTGAACCTTGGGATGGGTTGCTTGCAGAAGATGGGGTGTCTATAACTAAGATGCGGTCGTCTGTCATCCAGTCTTTAAGAATTCATGCTTGTGGAAAACATGAAAATTTGAGTGATAATTGTGAGCGATTAGATATTGTGTACCGCCCTTCAGTTGGTGAGGTGGTTGAATTGCCGCGAGACGACGCTGTCAACCAGTTCCTTGCTAAGCTTGAAGGTGCCCGTTCGTCAGACTATATGAGAGGAACGACATCGGTTGGTCCTCACAGGGATGATTTTGATTTAATGATACAAGGGCGGGAAGATTCTGCTTATTATGAAGCAAAATCATATTGCTCACAAGGCCAACAACGTACAATTGCGGTTGCACTTAAGTTAGCTGAACTTGAAGTTCTTCGGGAACATAGCGGTTCTACTCCCGTTGTTATGTTGGATGATGTTCTATCTGAACTTGATAGTATGCGATCAAAGATGCTTTTTGATTTGCTCGAGAGGCTTAATGTTCAGACTTTTATCACTACTACTGAAATAGAAATGTGGTCGAGTTCACATAAGGATTGCCATATTGTCAGAGTCCAAGACGGAAAAATCGTTTGAGGCTTTAGAGAGATTGGATCGAATCGTAGAGAATTTGATTCAAGACTATGGCTACGATTCAAAAATTTCAGAGGCTCGAGTGTTTTTGGTTTGGAAAGACATTGTTGGTGGGTTCATTGCCAAAAATACGGAACCTTTTTCGTTAATCGAAGGTAAGTTTCGTATTTGGGTGAAGAACAACGTACTCCTCTCTGAACTTCATCTGCTCAGCCGCAATTTAATTGAAAAAATAAATTCTAAGATTGGTAGAAATGTTGTTAAGGAACTGAGGTTTCAGTTGAAACAGTTTTCCTCTAGTCGTCAGGAAAATCAACCTCAGGGAATAGCAGAAACTGATTGCAAGATTGGTGGGATTGAGATAGGCCAAGAAGTTTCGCAGAAAATTAATAAGGCTATACAAGGTGTTGAAGATGTGGAGTTGAAAAGGGTTTTGAGGCGTGTTTTCGAAAAAATGGGTAAGCAAAACCTCCGCGTTGTAAGCCAGCTATCGTCTGAAAGGGGATGAAGATGTCAGAAGCAATGTCTTACTCAGCAAAGGATATTCAAGTTCTTGAGGGGCTCGAAGCAGTTCGAAAACGTCCGAGCATGTATATCGGAAGTACTGGACCATCAGGACTTAACCATTTGATAACTGAGTTGGTAAATAATTCCGTTGATGAAATTACAGCGGGCTTCGGATCCGAAGTCGAGGTTATTCTCCATCTGGATGGTACTGCAACAGTTCGTGATGATGGTCGTGGTATTCCAATTGGTACGCACGAAAGTGGGGTTTCTGCTTTAGAGGTAGTGATGACTACACTTCATGCTGGCGGGAAGTTTGATGGGCGAGAGAACGTTGGTTATAAAACTGCAGGAGGTCTCCACGGTGTAGGAGCTTCATGTGTGAATGCGCTTTCGGAATGGGTGAAAGTTCAAGTTAGACAAGAAGGCAAAGTGTATCAGCAACAATATCAGCGTGGGATTCCTCAAACTGGTGTTGAGGTTGTCGGAAAGAGCCGAAAAACAGGAACTATTACGACTTTTTCACCAGATTCGGAAATCTTTGAAACGGTTGAATTCAGTCATGATTTTGTGGCGGAATGCTTGCGTGAGCTCGCGTTTTTGAACCGCGGGATAAAAATTATTTTTCTCGATGAAACGGTGCTTGATGAAGGAAAACCCAAAGAGTATGTTTTTGAATATGAAGGTGGTATTTCTTCATTTGTTCTTCATCGTAACCAAAATAAAGAGGTCATTCATAATCCCCCAATTTCAATTGAAGGGGGTCGTGACGATGTGTACGTGGATATCGCATTGCAATATACAACAAGCTACTCGGAAAACATATTTTCATATGCTAATAATATTCGTACCAGCGAAGGTGGTTTTCATGAAAGTGGGTTTAAAAGTGCACTAACCCGAACTTTCAATGTATATGCTAAAGAAAACAATCTCCTGAAAAGTGGCAAAATAACACTTTCAGGTGATGATATTCGTGAGGGGATGACGTGTGTTATTAGTATCAAAGTGCCTGAGCCGCAATTTGAAGGTCAAACCAAGTCAAAGCTTGGAAACACTCAGGTTGAAGGTATTGTTCAGGGGTTTGTTAATGAAAAATTAAAGGCATATTTGGAAGAGAATCCATCCGTTTCAAAGAAAATTATTCAGAAGAGTATACAAGCAGCGGAAGCGCGTGAAGCAGCGCGAAAGGCTCGTGAAGTCATTCGCCGAAAGGGAGTGTTGGATGGTGCTTCGATGCCTGGTAAGTTAGCGGATTGTTCAGAGCGAGATCCCGCTTTTTCGGAGGTGTTTCTGGTTGAAGGTGACTCCGCAGGTGGTACGGCCAAACAAGGTCGTGATCGAAGAACACAAGCCATCTTGCCACTGCGAGGTAAAGGGATTAACGTGGCTAAGGCAAGACTTGACAAAGTGCTAAAGAATGAACAAGTGATCGATATTATCACTGCGCTTGGAACCGGGATTGGTGACGAGGATTTCGATATTGAAAAGCTTCGGTACGGTAAGGTTGTAATCATGGCGGATGCTGATGTTGATGGAGCGCATATTCGGACACTCTTACTGACATTCTTTTTCCGTCAGATGCCGCAGCTTATATCTGACGGCCACCTGTATATTGCGCAACCTCCACTTTACCAAATCCGTAAAGGAAGGAAAGCGCAATATCTTTATGATGAAAAGGATATGCGTGAGTTTTTGTTACAGTCTTCATTAGATACAACCGAACTGACAAATGTGCGGCGTGAAAAACCGTACACGCCAATTCAGTTTGACAAAGTTGTCCGTCTTATTCAGAGTGTGGAATTGGTTCTGGGTGAGATTGGAAGTAAAGGGATTGATACAGAGCGGATTTTCGACCAGTTTTTTGGTGGTGCGGAGAAAGTTAAACTGCTGTTTATTGAGACTGATCAGAGCACTTTCTATTGCTTTGAGGATGATGACGTTGAGCAACTGATTGCAGAAAATAGTAGCCCCCAGTTGGAAATCATGGATTCTGATAATGATGTTGAGGCGGATCTCAATGGCGGAACTGAGAATGTCATTACTGATGTGTCTGATAATGATGTTGAGGCGGATCTCAATGGCGGAACTGAGAATGTTATCACCGACGTATCCGATATGAAAGAATTGAACCAGTTGGAAACTGTAATTAAGGACTTAGAGAGCCTGCAAGTCATGCCACAGGATTTTCTGGTACGAAATCGGGGAAATGGAAGATCAAATTCAGCTGAGTCTCATATTTTCTCGTTGTCTGAAAAGGATCGACAACCGGTTCATTCCGATAGTACTCGGGAGTTGCTCCAGAATATTATGACAGTAGGGCAGCGTGGTATTAGTATCACACGCTACAAAGGACTAGCTGAAATGAATGCTGACCAGCTCAAGGAAACCACGATGGACATTGAGAAGCGAATTTTGCTGCAAGTTAAAATGGAGGATGCTCTTGAAGCCGATCGGATGTTCACATTGTTAATGGGAGATAATGTTGACATGCGTCGTGATTTTATCGAGAGGTATGGTGGTCAAGTTCAACTCGATATCTATGGTTCATAAGATACCTGATTTGAGAGAATGGGGAGGACGAAAGAAATATGAAGTTACCGCATAACCGTGAAGATGAACAGATTCAGCCACTCTATATTGAGGATGAGTTAAAAAAGTCGTATTTGACATACGCTATGAGTGTCAATACCAATCGGGCTATTCCTGATGTTCGAGATGGGTTGAAACCTTCAACACGTCGCATTATTTATGCTATGGGAGAGATAAATCTTACTTCAAACCGCCCATATGATAAATGTGCTGCTGTGGTTGGTGAGGTGATGAAAAACTATCATCCACATGGGGATGGCCCAATCTATTCTACTTTGGTTGGTTTAGTTCAAGAATTCGCAATGCGGTATCCGATTGTTGATGGTCAGGGGAATTTTGGGTCGATTGATGATGATCCTGCTGGTGCTATGCGATACACTGAATGTCGATTGACAAAGATTGCCGATGAAATGTTGGCCGATGTTCATAGAGGGGCAGTCGGATTTCAACCCAATTATAAGGAATCTACCAATGAGCCGACAGTTCTTCCCGCGCGTTTGCCAAATTTGATACTTAATGGGACAACTGGGATTGGGGTGGGTTACTTGACTCGCATTCCACCTCACAATTTGAATGAGGTTGTGGATGGGATTCTATTGCTTCTCGATAACCCAGAGGCCTCAGTCGATGAATTGATGGAGTTCATTCCTGGTCCAGACTTTCCTACCGCTGGCATAATTGTGGGGCGAGCAGGTATTCGTGATGTTTATAGTACAGGGCGGGGATCAATTCCTGTTCGAGCTAGGGCTGTGATTGAACGCCGTCAAGATAGCAGGGAGCAAATTGTTATCACCGAAATGCCGTTTCAGGTTAAGAAAAATCAATTGTTGATGAAGATGTATGATTTGGTGTCCAGCAAAACAATTACTGGTATTTCGGATATTCGAGATGAATCTGATAGCAATATACGAGTTGTTATTGATCTGAAGCGTGGTGAAATTGCACAGGTTATACTGAATCAGCTTTTTAAGCATACCCAGATGCAATCAAACTTCAGTGCTATTATGCTCTGTTTGGTTGAAGGTGTGCCAAAAGCACTCAATCTGCCGCAAATATTAGCCTACTATATAGAGCATCGACGTGAAGTTGTTCGGGGGCGGACACAATTTGACTTAAGTAAAAGTGAGAATCGATCGCATGTTTTAGAAGGTTATCGTACAGCGTTAAACAATATTGAAGAGATCATAGAAATTGTACAGACAGCTGATTCACCAGATTCCGCTAAGAATCTCTTGATTGTGAATTATGAGCTCTCTGAAGTGCAAGCGAGCGAAATTTTGACGATGACCCTGCGCCAGCTCACCGGACTTGAAAGACAAAAGATCAATGATGAATATACTGATTTGATTGCGCTGATTGCTGAGTTGAAGGCTGTTCTTGATAGTGAATTGCTGGTAACTGATATCATTAGACAGGAACTGCTAGAACTCAAGGAAAAATATGGGGATGAGCGTCGAACTGAAATTGCTGGTGCAGTCAAGGATTTTGATATTGAAGATTTAATTGCAGATGAAGAGATGGTGGTAGTTGTTTCCCATTCCGGATACATCAAGCGTATACCAAGTGATACCTACCGGCAACAACACCGTGGAGGGAAGGGTGTTATTGGTATGGGAACTAAAGATGATGATTACATTGAACATATTTTTGTTGCTTCCGCTCATCAGTACATCTTGTTTTTTACCGATTATGGCAAATGTTATTGGCTCAAAGTTTTTGAAATTCCTGAAGGTGGTCGAACCGCACGGGGACGAGCTATAGTCAATCTCCTGAGAATTGAGGGGGATGAGCAGGTTACCACGTTTGTTCCTATACGTGAATTCGATCCGGAGAAATTTGTTTTCATGGCGACCGAAAACGGCACAGTTAAGAAGTGTAGTTTGGAGGTGTTTAGTAGACCGTATTCTGCTGGGATTATTGCAATTAATCTGGTTGGCGAGGATCGGCTCGTTGGTGTGCAGCTTATGGAGAAGGATTACCATATTGTATTGGTTACTAAGAAAGGGATGTCGATACGTTTCAGCGAAGGTGATGTTCGGAGTGTGGGGAGGCCTGCACAGGGTGTTCGTGGTATTCGTCTTGCTGAAGATGATAAGGTTGTTGGTATGGTGACTGCTGCCGAGGAAAATAGCACCGTGCTTGTAGTGACGGAAAATGGTTATGGAAAGCGTACATTACTGGATGCGTACCGGAAACAATCGCGTGGAGGAAAAGGGGTCATTACTGTTAAAACCAGTAAAAGAAATGGAGATGTTGTTTCGGTGAAGATGGTTAAGGATGGTGATGAACTGGTGATAATTAGTTCGAGTGGCATGGTAACTCGAATGGGTGTAAGTGCTCTACGGAAGATTGGTCGGAATACGCAAGGCGTACGGATAATGTCTTTGAATGTTGACGAGGTTGTGGTTGACGTCGGACAGATCTTGGCTGAAAATGAAGACGAATAAGGAAATCTACGTTCAACAGATTTTTTCGTCGATTGCTAAAAGATATGATTTCCTGAATTCACTGCTCAGTTTAAACTTGGACCGTTCTTGGCGAGAATTTGCTGTGCGATTGAGTGTCACTTCCACGGATAGTCGGGTTCTAGATGTTTGTACAGGAACAGGTGAATTAGCCATTGCTTACGCCGAAGAAATTGGTCAACACGCTAGTATCCTAAGTACTGATTTCTGTTTTAATATGTTAGCAGTTGGGCAAGAAAAGTTTAAAAAACGTGACCTCTCCTTTTTTATTCCAATCGAGGCTGACACCCTTAGTTTGCCGTTTCAAGATGGTGCCTTTGATATTGTCTCTGTAGGTTTTGGCATCCGAAATGTGTCTCACCTGCGAAAAGGTCTTTCCGAAATGATACGTGTTACTGCTCCTGGTGGGCGGGTGGTGGTACTTGAGTTTACACAACCGATTATGCCCATTGTCAAACACGTTTACTATTTTTATTTCAAGAAGGTCTTACCTTTAATTGGTAACTTGATTTCTAAGAACCGTGATGATGCTTATGGTTATCTACCTGGTTCGGTGATGGAGTTCCCTGATTGCTATCAACTCAAGGCGATTATGGAGAAGTGTGGTTTGGTCAATGTTAATTACTATCTTCGAACATTTGGTATTGTAGCTGTACATGTGGGAAATAAAGGATGAAAATTAAATGTTGGTTTCTGTCTAGCTTTAATGAATTGTTTGGAGATTTTCGATACTTATATAACGATCTGATTTCTGTTTTTTTCTTACGGATGGATTTTTTGTCGTGAGGATGGGAAATTTCTAGGGATTAATTGTGAAACGGTTTATTCTTGCCTGCTTTGTTTTTCTTATTACAACAGATTTGTTGGCTATGGAATATCTCCTTAAAATTCCACAACATTCTGATCGCCAACTCCAGATTTTGCAAGATCAGTATCTGTTCAGACTGCGTTTTCGCACCAAAGATTTTGCTCTTATCCAATCTGAGAAGATTTCTTCGGAGGCGGAAGTTTTGGATCAGATTTCGCCTGATTTTAACTATTATATCTTAGCAACTCAAGACTCCGATCGGGTATTTGCTGATGTTAAAGAATCCAAAGTATTAGAAAGATTCAATGGATTTGTCCTAATCAAATTGCATATAGTGTTTGAACCGATGTTGTTTAATCTAACATCCCATTGTGCAAAGTTGCCGATTGAGATCCAATTACCGTATAATCCTGTCGGATTAGCGCCGAGGTTGGCTGTAACTCCGGAACCGTATCAAGAAACTATTCGGAGCTTATTGCGTCAGCTTGATGCTAGTGCTTGGTTTGATAAAGTTAGGGCTCTTGTGGAGAATGAGGATTTGCAGCGGCCTGGTCATTTTTTTCGAAGTCGTTATGCCTTAAGAGTTTATGATGCCAAACAGTACGATGATTCGGCTCCGCCGGACTATGCTTGTGATAACGCAGCAGATTGGATTGCTAGTCAGTTTGAAAGCTACGGTTTGGCGGTGGAATTTGATTCTTTTCAACACACTCGATCCAGTATTGGAAAGGGTGTGTTGGGGGAATATACCATGCGAAATGTTGTGGCAACACTTTTGGGGAAGGGAGCTAATAGTGATGAGATTTATCTCGTAACAGGTCATTATGATAGTATTGCATCAAAGACGGATAGATGGGAACAGGATTGGAAGATTTTGCCAGCTCCCGGTGCTTCTGATAATGCTTCAGGTATTGCGACCATGATTGAAGCTGCAAGGTTTTTGAGTCAGATTGATCTCAATCGGACAATTCGGTTTGTTGCCTTCTCGGGCGAGGAACTTTTTCTTCATGGCAGTCGGCACTATCGCCAACTTATTCAGGCTCGTGGAGATAAGGTTATTGGTGTTATTAATCTGGATATGGTTGGTCATGATGGCGGAGGTGAATTAGATCTACATGTATTGGGAGATCAACAGTCGCAGTGGTTGGTTAAAGCGTGTCAAACTGTGGCTGCTCGCTACGATATTGAAGTTGATTTGCGTTTGAAAAACGATCCAAGTTTTATCTTCAGTGATCATTCTCCATTTTGGGAAATTGCTATTCCCGCTATTCAAGTTTCTGAAGAGTCTTCGTTAACTGATCCCACTGAATCAATTGAATATATCCATAGTGAGTTTGATGTACTTGATATGATAACTGTTCCGTTGGGGATGCTTGCTCTTAAACTAACAGTTGCAACTGTTGCTGAACTCGCTGGTCCTAGTGGGGAGGAATTCATTTTTGAACCGCAGCCAGACTCACCGATCATTCGGAATTTAATTGTCTATCCCAATCCAGTTAATCTCCAAAAAAGCCAGTTTGTTGTGTTGGATTTCTACTTGACACGGCCGGCTGAGGTACAAGTGACAATCCACTCTTCATCAGCGGAACATATTTTCACCTCCCAACCGTTTAGTGGGGGAATTGGTAGAAACAGTGACTTTGGTTGGAGGGGTAAGAACATGAGTGGTGCTCGTGTTGCCAGTGGCGTTTATACTTGTTCAGTTACCGCTACTGATGAAGATCATAATTCCCATGTTGTGGAGAGCAAGGTAGTTCTTATTCAGTAGTGTTTGAAAACTTTGTTTTTCCTTTCCCGTTGCTTGACAAAAGAAATTAGCTTTGTTAGAATCGGCGTCATCTTTACAACACTTTAATTGAGTCGCCCTTTACAAGAGTGATCAGTATTTCTCTGAGTATAGTGGAGGGTTTTTTTTACGATTGTCAAATTTCAGGAGAAACGAAAAATGTCAAAATTGGTTCCGTTGATAGGTTCAGGAGTAGCAGGCCCTTTGGGAGTTCTTCACCTGCCTCGGTTTTGGAGCAAGGTAGTACTGAATGCGAAAGGTAAGCTGGCTGATGATTATCCAGAATGTGGTGCTGGATATGATCAGATGGTTCTTGATGGACTTGGTTTGGATAAAGAATTAACATTAGGTTATTTGCATGAAAACGTTCCAACCTATCCAGAGTTTGAAAGTTGGGTGTTGGAACAGTCCGGAGGGAGTCTTGATCAGGACGCTGTTGATGAGCTGAATTCGGCCATCCTTGGATATAATCATGATGATGAAACACGCCAGTCGATTTTATCTGCGTCGGGAATTGGAGATGACGGATCAATTTTAGATGCTGTCAATCTGAATAATCTCGATGATTGGTATGAATTTCATGCCTTTCTGACTGGTTAGTAGGAATTGATAGGAGCACAATTTCAATATTGTGCTCCTATATTTTTGATTAGAACTTGGAGAATTGCTATGACAAATTCAGATTATAAAATTGGTTTTATTGGTGTAGGTAGAATGGGGTCGAACATGGCACGTCATTTGCACGACGAAGGTTTCTCCGTTGTCGCTGTGTATGATGCGAACCCGAATCAAGCCAAAAGCTTGGCTGATGAAATTGGAGCTACTGAAGCTGTTCAGCTTTCACAAGTCTCGCATCTTGCCGATTATATCATTACTGTAGTTACGGATGATAATGCGATGCGAGAAATTTTTTCTGAATCTACGGACGATAGTTTGATCAAGAATGCAAAAGGTGATATTTTCATTAATTGCGCTACAATTTCTCCTGATGTTCATGTGGAAGTTGAACAAATTGCTGAGAAATATGGTGCCCGAACACTTGAAGGATGTATGGCAAGTAGTATTACCCAAGCGCGTGAAGGTACATTGTACCTGATGTGTGGAGGGAAAGAAGAGACCTTTAATGCTGTTAAGCCGATTCTTGAGTCACTTAGCGTATCACTGCGTTATATTGGTGATACAGGGGCTGCTGCTCAGGTCAAAGCCTTGGTGAATATGGTTATGAATATTAATACGGCTGGATTGGCTGAAGGGTTAGGACTCGGTGCTGCGCTTGGTTTGGATCTCAGCGTGTTACAGGAAGTTTTCTCGCAAACGGGTGCTAATTCTCGTGTTTTGGAAACAGATGGTGAGGATATGCAAAACCGTGATCATGAATGTTACTTTTCTGCGGCTCATGCCTCCAAGGATTCTGGAATTGCATTGGATCTTGCTAAGAAATTCGGGTTGAATCTACCTTTGGCAGAGGCAACTAAAAAGCAATATGACCAAATGATTGAACTTGGTAAAGGGGAGCTCGACAAATCGGGGGTTGCCGAATTAACTTTTCCTGGCCGTTCTTAATACGTAGGTTAAAAGTATAATGCAAACAATCGTTTTTGAAGGACAGGATCGAATTGTCCTCCAAGAAAAACCGGTACCTGCCCTAAGTGACGGAGATGTGTTGATTAAGGTTGATCTGTGCGGGATTTGTGCGTCTGATATTGCGGCTATTAATGGTGAAGTTACTGATTACTCTCCTCCAGTAGTGTTAGGTCATGAGATAGCTGGGGTAATTGTTGAGAGTCGACATCCTGAAGTACAGGTGGATCAGAAAGTTACTGTTAATCCACTTTTTAGTTGTGGAGCATGTGATTATTGTCGTGTTGATCTGGACAAGTATTGTTCGCAGATCGAAGGAATTGGACATGACCTCGACGGCGGGTATGCTGACTTCCTGAAGTTTCCCAAATATGGGGTTGATACAGGTAAACTGATTACCGTTCCAGATTCTGTTTCACCAGAGAACCTAATGTTTCTTGAACCACTTGGTTGTTGTATTAATGCTATGCGTGAAACAATTTTGAGTGAGAGTGTGGCAATTTTGGGGGCGGGGCAGATCGGTTTGATGTTTGCTCAATTAGCCACACTACATGGGCTAGAGGTTTTTCTCCTTGAACCAGATGTTCACCGTCGTGATTTTGCAAATTCTTTGGGATTAGACCGTGTCTTTGATATTACTGATAACGAGATTAAAGAATTGATTGGAATTACTAGTGGTGGAGTTGATACGGTAATTTCTGCCACCACAAATAATCAAAAAGCGATTGATTTGACTTTTCAAATTGTACGCCATGGTGGATGTATTAATTTCTTTGGACTATCAGCACATGATCAGAATCTAACGATCAATCTTGAAAAGCTACATTTTTTCGGTCATAAATTGATGGCCTCTTGGGCTTTCTCCCGATGGAGTTTGAGCCAAGCTCAACAGATGATAGTCAATCAAGAAATTCAACTTGAACCGATGCTAACAACTCGGTTTCCGATTTCCTCTGGGATTGAAGCTATTTCGCATGTTCGACACGGACGTGGACTCAAGACGGCATTGGTTGGAGGATTCGCTGCTGAGAATTGAAGGAACTAAGTTTTCACGCAAAACAAGTTAGGGAAGTCATTAAACCGCAACAGCTAAAAATTGTCCGTTGGCCAATGTAACAACTGGTTTGGTGGGAACAGAATTGGCAGGATCGGGGACTCTGTCAAGACAGAAGGAGTGTCCAGTTCACCGAAAATTAACTGTAGGACTTCTAATTGACTCAACTGTAAGTCTACGGTAGGTGTGTCGGTTTCAGGACTAATTTTAATCTTACTATTGCTGATGATTAGCGTTTGTACATCCAACTCATACTGAAGCCGAATTTTTCCCTGCCAGGTTGATAGGTTGGATGTACGCAACCGATTCTCCAACATTGGAACTAGCTTGATAAGTAACGACCTGAAGTTAGTGATTCTAAACATGAAATGACTTTGTACATCGGTCGAAGATGCAATACCCAGTTGGTCCAAGGCTCGGGGGATTTCGGCATAATTTTCCGTTCGGATTGTCTCTTGGCCAGCTGACATCCGATTTTGCAGAAAATGTTGCACCAATTTTTTGAGTGCCAACCAGCCTTTTTTCGAGTTTAATTGACATCCGACTTCTAGAATGTCCTTATGCCCACCTTTCAAATAAGCGACAATTTTCCCGTCTCGCTTGGCTACCCAAAATAGGTCAGGGTCTTGCCCTCGCCATTTAGGCTGGTTGTGCCAATAGGCTTGGTTCCGAACTGTGGTGCCGGTACGGCTTTGGTTGAATTGGCTGTAGATCTCCATGACTTCGGGCAGATCGGTTTCGACATTGTATCTCTCGATCGAAACCTCGTTGGTCGGCTTAAGTATAGGTAGGTTTGGCAAATCTATAGAACGGAAAGTGACTGGATAAGTGACCCAACCCGCTTTGGCATAGTGGTCATTGATACCAGTGAATAATAGTGACAGATCGAAGTTAGAGGTGGCTAAATAGTCAACTGTGTCTAACAGAACTTGTGAAGAATACCCCTTTTTGCGATGGTCGGGGTGGGTGCCTACACTACCCAATCCACCCATTTTTACAATAGTGTCGCCAATCCATATGGGACGTTCGAAAATTACTACTACACTAGCTACTTGGCCATTGATAAAGCAGGCACGCGTATTGTTCAAATTGTACCATGGATCAAATTTTACAATGCGGCTGAAAAAGTGGTCATCAGAGAATCCTTCTTCTGACCAATCGAAAGCGCACATGCTGCAATAAATTGAATCGTTGAGTTCCTCTATGTTTTGTGGCGCTCGGTAGCTGATCTGCATTTTTTGATCCATGCGATCTCGCATTTTCGGTGCTTGTTCATTCGATTGGCTGCTACGAACCCATTTGATGGAATGGGTCGATAATCTTAGCCAATAACGATTGAACTATAATATGTATCGTATTATACCAGAGGTTGTTAATTAATAGTAAGAGCCTGTTTTAAAGAAATTAAGGTTGGTTTCAGTATCAATTGAATTATAATCAATATTGTGTTCTTCGGGTTGGGACGTTCAGTTTATATGCAGGTTGAGTACTCGATGCCTGCTTGGTCAAGAAAGGGATTGTTCTACGGGACATCGTTTTGGTTATGGTTTTGAAAGTACCTCCTTTTGGGTTAGCTGCTATTTGGAATCGATTCTGCTACTGTTTTATTCCACCTCAAATCACTCCACGAAGTAACGCTGGTCTACATATATTAAGGGGAGCTAGGCAAAACTAAACCGCTTTTCTTCTTGGTACCATTACGTTAATGGTAAGAGAAGGTTATCCAGAGGATGGAAATCCTTGAGTGGCATACATTATCCCAAACTCAAAGGTGATTGGATAATGTATGACGCGCCACTTTACTGCATTTTGATTCTGACTCTCAAATGGGTTTCATGGCAGAATCATACTGATAATGTCGTAGTCGATAAAACAGTGGAAGTTGTGATTATTGAGTGTCGTTCCTGAATCGAAATGGTTGGTTTTTGGTAAACTCAGCGCTGGTTATTGTTGGACACCAATAGCGTTCAATATGTTCTACTACCAAATCTGTCCCACGGAAATGGCTAACGAAAGGATGTTGGCGAGAATTGTACATCGTGTCAGTCAAATCGCGCATTAGTAGTACATTCTGACCTTGGTAAACCAACTGGCGGATGGAAAATGGACGGCCAAGTACACACATGTTGGTGTGCACACCCATTACGATCACATTTTCAATCTGGCGTTGTTTCATTAGATAATAGGCTTCGTCACTATCAGTGATAGAATCAACTTCCTCTATCTCGATGATGTCAATCTGACGAAGGTTCATCGGGTTTTTTTTCGGATCGCATTGGGGGAGACAATCACATCCTCCGTCGGAATCATCAATAGGGAGTTCTACTTCGTATTTTGGGTTCAAGGAACACCAATCCTGAAGTGGTACCTTGGTAGGGATTTTAGGTGCGTTCTGAGCAAGTTTTCGCATTGGTGTGTCAGCGTAAAATTCCATGCCACTGCTTGGACAGTGAATGATCAGGACACCTTTTTTGCGTGCAATTTGAATCACGGTATTCATTCTTGTTGCCATCTCTCCAACTCGTCGAGTAGCACCTTCACACCAGTGTTTGGTCCACATATCGCAGATGACGATGGCTGTCTTTTTCGCATCCCATTCAGCGGTTTTCTTGGCGATGATAAACTTTTTAGGGTTATTTGGGTCGGGAACTTGCTCACGTGTCTGTAATTCTAATGTGGCAGCAGAGAAGGAAGTTGAAGCCGCAGCTAAGACGATGGCACTGGTAATAAAGCCAATATGTTTCATTTTAATATCCGTTCATGCGTCGAAATTACATTGTTGTTGTTTAGACCACCACTCATTGGTTGTTTTCAGGGCCTTTTGCTTTGATCAATATCTCAAGATGTAGTTGTTTATAACTGAAGAAATCATTCTCTTACTTTGACTAGTACAAGATTTTTAACTGTTCGTTTGGAAATACCGAGGGTAACGTTCTAATTGCCAATCCTTTTCAGGTTGAGTGCACGAAAATAATCATTTCCTCTTTTCTCCTGCTTGTCATGTTTAATTCGAGTTTAATATTTCAGTTGGTACATCATGGCCCATTAATTGATACAATACACCCTCGAATGTCTGTGCCAGAACATCATTCTGCCACATCCTATCTGATACATTATCTACTACATCTGCTACCCTTCATATATAAACTGGAGAGGCATTTCCCATCTTTTTCAAGAGGATCCACATATTTTTGAGGTTATCATACTCTAAATATATCTGTCAATAGTATCATCTGTGAGTTTGGTTTGAATAGAACGTGGAAAATATCAGTAGTTAAATCCGGTATTAGTACAAGTTCAGCTTAATTCTTTTGACTATTTTATTCTCATATGTTTAGATATTGAGCATGCAAAAAGTAATTAATTCGCAAGTACTAAGAGAAACGGTGATTGGCGCTGTTGAGTCTCAACAAGTGACCGACATTCATACCCACTTGTTTTCTCCTGATTTTGGTGGATTGCTTCTTTGGGGCGTGGATGAGTTGATCACCTATCACTATCTCGTTGCGGAAGTTTTTCGATCTGCTGATATCAGCTACGAAGAATTTTGGGCAATGACCCAAACTGAACAGGCAGATTTGATCTGGCAGACACTTTTTATCCAGAATTCACCTGTTAGTGAGTCGTGCCGAGGAGTGGTTACCACATTAAAGGAACTTGGATTAGATTTGGCCTCACGGGATCTCCAAAATTATCGAGAGTACTTTGCCTGCCAAAAGGTTGAGGATTTTATTGATATAGTTTTTGATGTTGCCAAGGTGAAATCGGTTGTGATGACTAACGATCCGTTTGATTCAATTGAACAACCAGTTTGGCTTGCTGGGCGGAAAGGGGATCCACGTTTCCGTGCGGCATTGCGTATTGATCCTCTATTAAATGATTATGTTGATGTTGGTTGTGACAAGTTGTCCGGATTTGGTTACGAAACTGATTTGGATTTATCGAAAAAATCGTTGAGTGAGATCCGACGGTTTTTGTCAGACTGGATTGATAGAATGAAACCGAATTACATGGCGGTTTCACTTCCTCCGGAATTTAAGTACCCGGAGAATTCCAGTCGAGGGAAAGTGATCAAAGAATGTGTCCTGCCAATTTCGCTTGAATATAATGTTCCGTTTGCGTTGATGATTGGTGTCACGAGAGCAGTTAATCCGCAACTCCGAATGGCAGGTGATGGTATGGCTAAGGCAGATCTTACCTGCTTGGAAAATTTGCTTGGAGAGAATCCTAAAAACAAATTTTTGACCACGCTCCTATCACGCGAAAACCAGCATGAGTTATGTGTGATAGCAAGGAAGTTTCCAAACTTGATGGTCTTCGGTTGCTGGTGGTTTATGAACAATCCAAGTTTGGTTGATGAAATTACGCGTGAACGGTTAGAATTGTTGGGATTAAGCATTATTCCACAACATTCTGACGCTCGGATTCTTGATCAGCTCATCTATAAATGGAAACATTCACGTCAAATCATCTCGAAAGTACTAGTTGATAAATATCAGGATCTCTTGGATTCTGGCTGGCTCATAACTCAGGATGAAATTGGACGTGATGTGGCGGCTCTATTAGGTGGTAATTTTGAAGGTTTTCTTCAATCTTAATTTAATCCGAAGATGTTTAATTTTGGCAATTTAATTAAGAATTGTCAAAGTTTGTGATATTGATTTCCCTTCACTATCAACACAGGTCAGTGTGTGCTCGCCAGCAATCGGTACCAGAAAGAATTTTTGGCTGGGATTGCCTTTGAAGACTAATTCTCCGTTGAGAAACCAGAAAATCTGTTTGATTCGGTTTGATACTGAGGCTTCCAACAAAATCTTTTGATATTTTAAGGGTATTCCTGGTCTTATCTGATGCACTGCTTCTGAAGATGGTGACTTAATGATAGGAACTGAACCGGAGATAATACCATTGCAATCTGGGTTATGTTGTGGGATTTTCGTGATCATATAGCCACTTCGATTAAGCCACGTTGCAATTTCGGGATTCCATTCTTCAAAAATTTTTTCATGGTAAGTTCGGCCAAGACGGCAATGCGAACACAATTGCATACCTGTTTGATTGTCAATTTGGATCGGCTTGTGGATTGAGCAAATCTCGGGAGAAGACACGCTGGAGATATAAAAATCCTTTTTTGTTTTTGGACAGAAGTTTGATTTTGTCATTCCACTTAAAGCACAAACTTGACGTGTTTGGACTCCATGGGGTTGGTCAAACCATCTAGCATTATCCTTGTCGACCACAGCATTGAAAATAGCAAATAGTATGGGGGCTGCAACTTCCGACCCAACTAAGCCTGCTGTCCCATGCCCATCGAAATTTCCGACCCACACGCCAATCGCTAAGTTGGGAGTATAGCCGATACTCCAAGCATCCCGATGTCCATAGGAGGTTCCTGTTTTCCAGGCTACTTTCGGTAAATCTGTTGTAGCTTCAAAGCTTGATGCTAGATCAGGTCGACGGACGTCCGATAGAATTTCAGATAAGATGAAGCTCGCTTCTGGGCTGAAGAGTTGTTTCCCTGTTTGGTGTGGGGTATTCCGAGATCTTTGATTGGTGTTCTGGGAGATGTCATTTGTCTTTTGGGGTTTTGCCATTTTATAAGCTGTTATCCGTCCATGGTCGGCAAGGGATGCATACAAATTTGTTAATTCTATAAGTTGAACCTCGGCACTTCCCAATATCAATGATAGCCCGTAATGCACTTTTGGCTTATCGAGGGTTGATATCCCTGCTCGCTTGAGGAATGAGTAGATACCGTTATCGCCGAGTTTGACACATAGGTTGATTGCCGGCACGTTCAAAGATTTTGTCAATGCCTCTCGCACCGTGACGTACCCACGGTTTTGTCGATTATAGTTAACAGGTCTATATCCATTATAATCGATTGGGACATCGTTGAGTAGACTGCTTGGTGTAACAAAACCACGATTCAACGCGATTCCATAGATGAAGGGTTTCAACGCCGAACCTGGAGATCTGGGTGCTATTGCTCCATTAACTTGACCATGGTTTTTCCTGTCGAAGAAATCATAAGATCCTACTATTGCTAGAATCTCACGTGTGTTAGTGTCCATGATGACAACCGATCCATTTGAGATATCTTGTTTTTGTAGTGGCGCTAGGTATTGACGTAAAATTTGTTCTGACTTGTTTTGCATATGAGAATCGATTGTTGAATAGATTTGATTTCTATCGGGATATTGCTGTTTCAGTAACCTTGAGATGTGAGGTGCATTAAACGGCATCCTATAGCGTTTAGTGGGAATTGGTTCGTCCATGGCCTCGTAGAACGCTTGGTTGCTAATCATTCTACGATTTAGCATCCGGCGAAGTACTTTAGCTCGTGCCTGCTTAGCCATAGTAGGATTGACATCTGGACGCAGATGGGTTGGCGAATTAGGAATTGCTGCTAGTAGAGATGCTTCTCCTAAACTTAAATGTTTCTGGGATTTATTGAAGTAGACCAAAGACGCCGCTGTTGATCCTACGATGTTACCACCATAGGGTGCTATATTGAGATAGTAAGTCAGGATTTCATCTTTTGAGAAATGACTTTCAATTTGGAAAGCACGGAACATTTCGGTTATTTTATTGATGATTGTGCGTTCTTTAGGTTCCATCATTCGTGCCAACTGCATGGTGATTGTGGAACCACCTCGCAGTATCTGACCTGACCTGATGTTAGTTATCAAAGCTTGAATGATTGAGAAGGGGTTAATCCCGGGATGCAGGTAGAACCAACGATCTTCATATGCTAGCACTGCTGATTGAAGTTTTTGCGAGATTTGATCAAGTAATGGTTCGTTTATTTGCCAAGTGTCATTTTTAGACAGAAATACACGCAGGATTTCACCGTTACGGTCGAGGATCACCGTTGAGGATGGGGGGGCTAATTTCTCAATTGGTAACGGGTAGATGCTGTTTAAGAGCAAGAATCCGATTGGCAAAAGTAGTAGAAGGCTGCCCCACAAAACTTTGCTTTTCATATGCTTGATCTATTCCTATAGAACCTTTCGATATCAGTCAAAATCTATGGTAAAATAGTGGCCAGCTAAAGCGAGGAAATTCATGGGATTCATGGTAGCTAATGAATGTCCAGTTGGATTATACAATATAATCCAGTTACTAATCTAGGGTTTGATATGTCTTTTGATAGCTCAATGCTCCACATACTAAAATTCGACTTCAATGACAAACTCGTTGGAGGGACAATACGACATATTCAGCAAGTTGATGCCCATACGGTTGTCATCAAGATTTCAGGAAGAACTGGTACACAGTTTCTGCTTCTCTCTGCCCATCCGATGAATGCTCGGGTACATTTCATTAATCAACCGTCGAAAGGACAAAAGCAATCTCATTTTGCTAATTTTTTGATCAATCATCTTGTTCGAGGTGAAATCACTCAGATTGAACAAATTGGTTGGGATCGGATCCTAAAGATAACGATTGACCCCTTTGTTGAGATTCTCAAAGGGGTTCCGAAGTCTCTAATTGTTGAGTTAATGGGTAAACACAGTAACATTGTTTTGGTCGAAGAGGATAGCCAGCAGATTCTGGAGAGCATCAAACATATCGATGACACGATGAGTCGTTTTCGTGTCGTGCTGCCGGGCGAAGTTTATGAACTTCCTCCTCAACAAGAAAAACTCGATCCAATTCAAGTTAGTCAACATGAATTTGTAGCAGCATTCCAAGATCAGCCTGATATTAGTTGGCGTACAATCATGAATGTGATTGACGGAATCAATCCGATATTGGCCAAGGAGATTGTTTACCGAACAGGTGAGGGGAGAACATTGGAACAACTCTGGGATGTCTTTCAGGGAATTCGTGCTTACTTTGATCCTGATCGGGCGGTTCCTCAAGTGACAATCAATCCCCAGGATCCACACGATGTATTAGGGGTATCTATACTACCTTTAACTCAGATCGAAAACAGCGAAATCAAGGGTTTTGATACCTTAAGCCAAGCACTTGATTTTTTCCATGATATGGTAGCTACGAAGGAAATGATTCAATCACAACGTTATACACTAAATCAGGTGCTTACCAAGCGGCGTGACGCGGTTGAACGAAAATTGGTTTCGCTTCGTCGTGATCTGGAAAATGCGGATCAAGCAGAGCAATACCGAGTGAAAGGTGAGTTGTTAATGGCTAACCTTCACCAAGTTGAACCTGGTCAAAAACGGATTATGGCGCAAAATTATTATGATTCGGATTTGAAGACTATCTCCATTAATCTGGATCCTCAGGTTAGTCCTTCTCAAAATGCGCAGCGATATTTTAGCAAATATAATAAGGCCAAGCGAGGAAAATCTGTAATTAATCAACTCATTGCTGATAACGAAGCTGAAATTGAGGTTTTAGATCACTATTGTTTTGGTTTAGAGTCATCTCAGACGCTTGATGATTTTCTTTCTCTTCGATCCGAATTCGAGAAAAAAGGTTGGGTCTCGGATAAATCCAAGAGAAAAAATGACAATCAAACTGTCGGTACATTTCGAAAATATATCTCTCCAGATGGGTTTCAAATCTATGTTGGCCGCAACGGTATGGAGAATGATTTGCTCCTACGAAGAGTTGCTAAAAGTCAGGATATGTGGCTTCATGCCAGGCAAATTCATGGGTCACATGTCATCATCCGTAACCCTGAGAAAAAACCGGGCATACCGATGCCGACATTATTGCAGGCCGCCCAACTGGCAGCAGTTTTTAGCAAAGCCAAGCATTCAAACCATGTTCCCGTTGACTATACATGGGCCAAGCACGTTGTAAAACGTCGAGGAATTGGTTTCGTACACTATACACACCAAAAAACTCTTAACGTTGAACCCAAGATTCAACAAACGGAAGCCAAATCAGTAGACATGTATGATGTCGAATCCCACTAAATTAAATTGTTGTAAATTGCTGAGATGACAAGACAAAGCCATCCAAAAATGAAGCTGATACCTCCAAGGGGGGTAATTGCTCCGAGCCAACGAACACCTGTAAAACTTAGTGCGTAAAGACTACCCGAAAAAAGTAGAATGCCGATAACGAACGACCAGCCAGCTACATCAAGGAATTGGCTTTTCCATTGGCACATGCTCCATGCCACAATGAATAAACCTAAAGCATGGTACATTTGGTAACGAGATCCGATTTCAAAAACATTAAGCATCTCGGATGAGATTCGTTTGCTCAGGAAATGTGTGCCAAATGCACCGGTTAAAACCGCTAAACTCGCAAACCCTGCACCTAAACAGAAAAAGAGACGAAACATGATTTCCTTCCAAAACCCGTTGTATATCTGGCATCATTCATTTGCTACGATTTTATGCCTAGACGGGTGTTGTATAGTGTATAGTGGTTGTCTGGTAAATTAATTGTCTTCCATCTTATGTTTTTTGACAATTAATTAGAGCATAAGGGAAAAATAAAGCTTTGATTGTATAAACTGATGGGAAACAAAATTTAGGAACATTTGGTGGCAGCCTCTATGTATATTGACTCAGTTGATTGCATTCCTGAGGTTTGAGCTTATTGTTTGACTGGCTGGTATTTATTGATACCTTACTTATATTAGTTCCACTGTTGATGTTTCTTCATCGTCCTGCAATTGTAACCGATACACATGTCGGAGGCGAAGAAGCTTTTTAAAGAAATTGAAATTGCATTCTTTTTGGCCCAAACTATTTCAGAGAAAATTTATGCTGTCATCTTTTGTTTCAAATGTTGGTGATATGGGACCTGAAGCTTGAATCCCTTATGGCTGCTATAACGTTATTATTCTAAACAGAGTATATAGTGCAAATAGGACCCCGCCTCTGCATAATACGGTGATTTTTCGCATGATGCGAGATACCTTAAGACTTTCATTTCTTATAATCTTTTTTACCGTTCTTTTTTTCTCTTTTTTGTATCCAGTTTTTGCTCTTCCCCCAAAATGGACGGCTGTTTCCAATGTTTCGCTTGGCCCTTTGTTATCTAGTGAACCTTCGGTTTGTGTTAGAGGCCGACAAGTGTTTGTGACTTGGTGCGATGACCGAATTGGTAGGTCAGAAATCTTTTTTCGTCAGAGTAATGATGGAGGTAACAGTTGGCGTCGTGAACAACGAATCACCAACACAATTTTCGATTCAACACAACCAGCTATCGTTTGTGATCGTCGTTTTGTCTATCTTGTTTGGCAAGAGGACGACCTTATTTATCTAGCGATTTATGATGGGTTTGACTGGACAAAAGCCAAACCTTTATCAGCGAATGTCGCTTCCCGTCCAAAGATTTCTGCAACTCAAACTTTTCCTGAGAATCTGGTTTATGTGGTATGGGAGAGAGTTGATGCCAGAGGCCGATCGATTGCTGAGATTACTTACAGTCAGGATCAAGGAAGAATTTGGCGTGCTCCTGAACCGATCACAAATGGAGCATGGGAAACAGCCGAACCGAATGTGGATAGTAGTTTTAGGTCAACTTTTGTTGTTTGGCGTGACCATCGTGAAGCAACCGCCCAAATTTATGTTAGACGATTCGACGAAACGATTGGTGGCGGGGAGTTCCGTTTGGCCTCACCGGGTAAGGCCAGACGGCCAGGTGTTAGGGCCTTAGATCAGCAAGTCATTGTAGTATGGGAGAACCGCTCAAACGACATTGATCCAGCTAATATTTTTCACGTTAGTAGTTTTGATTTAGGTGAAACTTGGTCAGTAAGTCAACAAGTTTCACAAAACACTGCGGAGTCAATTCTGCCACAGTCGGTTTTTTTCTCAGATGAAATGGGTGTCTTTTGGCAGGATGGTTCCTCAGGAGACTGGGAAATCCATTTTTCATTATTATCGGATGGAGAGAGAGAAGAGGTGCGCTTTACCCAGAGTAATGGTAGTGCGATTCAACCGTCTGCAGGGGTAAGTCACGGCCAGATACATCTGGTTTGGGTCAATCGTGCAAATAGTAATCAGTCGTCAGTCGTTTATAGCCGGTATGATACAATCCCGCCGAGCACACCGGATAAACCTGAACATCTTGATTTGGATGCTCCAGAAGGTTTTGATAACGATTCAAAGTTGACATTCATTTGGAAACCAATAACCTTTGATAAGGATATCTGGGATATACCATCCAAAATAGTTTACCATGTCTTTGCCTCGGTAAACGGGGATGAGTATCGTTCAATCGGGACAACTTCCGACACAATCTTTGAGTTTGAAGGCAAAGATCAGAAAACCTACCGTATAAAAATACGATCTGCTGATCCCGTGGGAAATCAATCGGATTTCTCAGATACTACCTCGCCTGTTTTTATTGATCGGAATTTTCCTGCGGTGATAATTCATTATCCATTTTCGAATGCGACTGTGATTCAACCTGTTCCTATTATTGCTACCTGTCAGGATACTAATTTAGCTGTGTGTCGGTTTGAATTTGGGAGCACAATAGCACCAAACGATTGGACGTTACTTGGTAATCCTATTCGGACGCCGTTCGAAACTGAAAAGTTGATGGTTTGGGATACTCGCGGACTGAGTGGTGTTTACACCCTTGCTTTAACTGCAATTGATACCATAGGGAACCAATCGAGAACAGAAATATCAGTTGTTATTGATAACACTCCTCCATTACCAATAGAAGGAGGTGTTGTGGCTCCATTAATTAATCAAACTTTTGAGACTGCGTATCATGCCCCTGCTTGGTCGCCTGACGGCCATAAGATTGCCTTTTCAAGTAATGAGGGTGGGTCTGCAGATGTGTGGGTGATGGATTTACACAGTGAATCCAAATATCGATTGACCAAAGATTCAGCCATTGATACAAATCCCGCATGGCATCCAAATTCGGATCGTATAGTGTTCCAGTCACGTCGTGGGAAGCAGTGGGAGGTTTGGACAATCAAGTTGGATGGCAGTGACCATCGGCAACTGATTGAACATGGAGAGACTCCTGTTTTGTCACCGACTGGGCATCAACTCGCTTTTTCCAATAATCAAGATGGGGATTATGAAGTTTTTGTTGTTAAAAATGTAAATAAAGTGTTGGAAGGTGGTGTCCCGGATGTTTTTCGCGTTACAAAAAACAAAGCAGATGATTTATTCCCAGCTTGGAATCATGATGAGATGAAGCTAGCTTTTCAATCCAATCGGGCGGGTAGCTGGGGGATTTGGCAGTCGGATGTGAACAGTTTGGAAACATGGCCAATTCATCATAGTTTCGCTAATGAAACATCTCCAAAATGGTCTGAAGATGGTAAGAGAATACTGTTTTTATCAGATCGTATGGGAGATCAAGTAGTAGCTCTTGCGCTGAGCATATATGATACAGAGCCGGTACGCCTTACTCCGTTGGATTTAACGATTAATGGGATCGATTGGTCACCAGATGGACAATCGATTGTTTTTCAATCTCATGACAGAATTTATACTATGGAGTTAAATTTCCCGTCCCCATCTATAGAGGCAAAAATTGATCTTCCGTTTAACGGGGACATTTTGCAAGGAAGAATAGACATCTTTGGATTAGCCCGTGGGGACTTGTTTAAAACATATTACCTCGAGTGTGCGTCACTTGCTAAACCCAATCAGTGGTCGAAAATTGGGGGGAAGTCGACTGTACCTGTGCAAGAAATCGGTTTCTTGGATCAGTGGGATGCACGGAAACTACATGGTAACTACCGACTGAGACTTGTCGTCGTTTCCAATGAAGGAAATATCAGTACCGATCAGATCACACTGGTTCTGCGTGATAAGCCTCCGTCTTTGGATATCGTGGCTCCTAGTGATAGTATGAAGACAAAAGATAGGATTGTCACGGTTAAAGGCCGGACGGAACCACAAACCATAGTGAGGATAAATAAACACCGAGTTAATACAAAAGAGGATGGATGGTTTGAAAAACCTGTTTTTTTGAGCTTAGGAAAAAATTTGATTACTATTCACGCTCGCCTAGCTGAACTGGAGACATCTGTTTTTCGAACAATTATACGGGATATAAGTGCACCGCAGCTTGTGCTTGAATCTCCTGTTGATTTTACTGTGAGTGAATTACCTTATACTACCATTTTGGGGCATGTGGATGATTTATCATCCAAACTGACCATAGATGGTATCCCAATACCAATTCAACCTGATGGGGACTTCAAGCGGATACAACATCTCTCCATGGGAACAAACCTGATTGTTGTTCGTGTTGTTGATCAATTTAATCGTGAAGTTACCGTATCACGTCGGGTTATTTTCGATGCTAAAGACAATATTGAGAATGATCTTAATCCACCAGCTATTACGGATCATTTTCCTCCGGAAGGTACGGTTTTTTCTAGGTCTGAAAATATTCAGATCACGGCTCTCTTGATTGACGATGTTAAAATTAATCCAAATGCAGTTCGGTTTCGTTTGGATGAAGATACGTTTATTTTTGATCCGATGGTAGATGATCCCGCCGTTTTTGACGACCAGATCTTTACTTTTAACCCAAATGATGGTCAATTCAGTTACTTTTCACAGAGTGAACTGATTGATGGGAAACACACTTTTAAAATCGAAGTCAGTGATCTGGAAGGAAATTCTGCGGTTCCTGTTGAATCACATTTTGTTATTGATACGCAGCCGTTTTTTGCCACGCTCTCGGCTACACGGGATAAGAATTCGCTTAATGTAGTTTTAATTGCTAACAAACCTCTGGAAGCGATTGCTTCTGTTAAGATTTATCCGTCTTTTTACTTTGGAAGTATGAGTTCAGTTTACTCTGTTAATCTCGACAAATTTTCAATAGATTCATCAATTGTTCGTTATCAAGGTGTATTTGAAATCCAGCCATCCCAGAGCAATTTTCAGCTCATGGCGAGTATCATCCCGAAACTTAACGAGTCTCTTGAAATTTCGGGTTTTTTCTCTGATAGGGACTCAATTTCGAATGCGCGAATATTGCCTTTTTCTCAGCGCGCTCATGGGTTATC
>Ga0066843_10000061_pt1 | contig 29173 bp, 10 predicted proteins | sample ETNtaG_15_FD_66663 | JGI IMG/M metagenome (GOLD analysis project Ga0066843, IMG submission 66663) | Marine microbial and viral communities from oxygen minimum zone, Eastern Pacific Ocean - ETNP201302PF89A | ecosystem: Environmental > Aquatic > Marine > Oceanic | place: Pacific Ocean: Eastern... | reverse complement strand
TCATTTTCAGGCAATCCATCCTAACTACTGTCAATGCGTTTAGAGTCCTTTATCTGTGCAAGTTCCTGTCATCAATATGTGCTTGGTCCCAAAAAACCGAAATGGTTTCAACTGATGCTATACGTGACTTAAATTAGTTCATTATATTTTAAAAATTAAGAACTAAGATTAAGGTAATGGGTAGGATGAAGGCAATTGGTAGTGGGACTCAATAGAAAAGAGATTGATGCCTATTAATGAAGCTCGAGTCCAGCAAAAGAAACTTAACAGGTATAACCAACATCATTGTAATATGAAGCCTGTTGTTCTTTTGCTGGTTAAGGTAATACAGATAGGATGAGAGTGGCTATTAGTGATCTGCCCCACTAACAATTAAAACTAAATGGAGCGTCACTAGACTTGGCGGGATAGTATCCGAGACTGCAATAATCCAGAGATGCTGAAGAACTACAATAATTTACTCTATATAGTAGTGCCTTTAGCCTCAAGACACATTTAACTTGGCCTCTTGCATAGTTTCTTCATCTTGTCTCATTCTAAGAAATTGATAAAACTCAAACATCATTTCTTTGTCTTTTTCAGGTAATTCCATCATCCCTTTGAACATCATGCTAACTTTGGGATCAGCCAGAAGGTCGTCATAACTTTCACGTCTTTTCCCAAGTAGATAGTCAGTCGTAACCTTAAGAGCGTCGGCTAAATTCGACAACGTGTCGAAAGATGGTTTACGAGTTCCAGACTCAAACTGGGATATGGCCGCAGGTGTCAACGAAGATTGCTTAGCAAGCTCAGTTTGCGTGATAGCCAATTGTTTGCGACGATCCTTGATTAACTGTGATATATGTATGTCAACAACATGACTGCCGTTACTTTTTCTTTTGATCGGCATCGCTACTTTCCCTCCTTAGCGTTATCTTTGTTCAAAAAACTTTAAATTTGCTATTTGCTAGTCGACTGCTTTTACTTGTTAAGTTTCTCATTACTACTATGATTTTTTAGAGATCAATAACCATAACGAATTGCTTTTTTAAAAGTTTCAAGGTTTACTCGCATTTTTTCGAATTTGGTAATCAATCATGATTGAAAAACACACAAGCATATGCTAACATAGCTTTGATTTGTAGGTGGGCCGTTATGATGTGCAAAATGCAGGTCCTCAATCCATCTTTTTGTCGTGATTTTACTGAGGAGGTATAATGGATGCACGAGCTATGTATTTCCCTATTAGTTCATTAAGTTTCCACAAACCGATTACGGTTGAAACGGGGAGATCGGTTTCGGACGTTATACTTTGTATGCAAGAAGGCGACCCACATCATGAGCGCGGTACAGGTTGTATTTTAGTTGTTGAAGAAAAAAAACTTGTTGGCATCGTCACCGAGCGGGATCTGATGCAAAAGGTCATCGGACGAGACCTGAATTCCGACCAGGTAATTGTGGATGAAATCATGACAGAATCACCAGACTCATTGATGATTGATGATCCAATCGCTTTTGCTTTGAATATTATGCATTTTGATAAGTGTCGTCATGTTCCCCTGGTAGATGAAAATCAAGTTCCTGTTGGTATTGTTTCCAGCAAAGATATTGTTGCCTATTCTGCTGAATCTTTGAAGATGGTGACCAATCAAGCCGATGGTGATGAATAGTCACATTGCAGTTTTTGAAGTCTTATTAAGATTAAGAATTTTGCCGGTAGTAAGTCACATGATCTTTAAATGTAAAGTAATTTAATTGGCGATGTAACTTAGGGAGAAACAAAATGCCTTATGAAGATATGATTGCAGATGAAATGATGCTGATGGAGGAGCAATTGGTTGAGCCTTTGAAATCATTAGGTGATCATGAGATTCAGGTACCACTCTCCTCTTTGATGGAAGAAGTTACGACAATTGACAGCGGATCGAGCGTCCAAGCAGCATCGGACCTGATGATAAAGAATCATATAGGTTCTGTGGTTGTGACGAAAGGCAATAAGCTGATAGGAATTTTTGGTGAACGAGATATTTTGCTGAATTTTTTCAACGCTGATCTAGGTTCATGGGACAATTTGATTGTGGACAATCACATGAAAGAGAATCCCAAAACTCTTCAACCAGACGATTTGCTGGACACGGCAATTTTCTTTATGGCGAGTGGAGGCTATCGTCATATTCCGATTGTAGATGATCGGCATGAACCAATTGGAATGGTTTCGGTTCTGAGTATCATTACGTATTTGATAGAACATTTTCCACAGGAAGTTTTGACTTTGCCTCCAAGACCCATTCGTGATGCCATGAAGGCTCGCGAAGGGGCATAATTAATATTGTTTAAGGCATGATACTGATTCCCCGGAATCAAACTAAAGATTTTTCAGTTTTCTAGCGTATGTAACTGAACCTAGTTTAAGATAACAATTTCAAGGAACGTTCAATGAGTAAGCCCAGGCAGACAATTGAAGATGCCGTCGTGCTCTTTGCAGGTGATTCAGGGGATGGCTCACAAACGATTGGAGCGCAGATGACCCAGACCTCTGCAATGGCAGGAAACGATGTTTCAACGCATCCGGACTACCCCGCTGAGATTAGAGCTCCTGCGGGCTCACTAGCTGGTGTTTCTGGGTTCCAACTACATTTTTCGAGTCAGGATATCTTTACACCAGGCGATAAATGCGATGTCTTAGTAGCCATGAATCCTGCCGCACTAAGTGAAAATCACGAATACCTCAAGCCGAATGGTCTTCTTATTGTCAATACAGACAACTTTCAGAAGAAAAACCTAAATTTAGCTGGCTATGTCTCTAATCCGCTGGAAGATGACTCACTCAGCCAATTTCAGATCTTTTCAATTGAGTTGACACGCTTAACACATGAAGCACTTGCAGAAACTGAGTTAACTTCCAAAGAAAAGGATTTATGTAAAAACTTTTTTGCACTAGGAGTTATTTTTTGGTTGTTCAACCGCCCGATGGATTACACTTTGAGATTTATCAAAGAAACGCTTGGAGTACGATATCCCAAATTTGTTGAACCAAACATCCTCGCCCTAAAAGCAGGAGTTGCTTTTGCAGAAGCAACAGATCAGGTTGCATCTACATATGAAGTCAAACCAGCTAAATTTCAACCCGGAAAGTATCGGAATATCATGGGAAACGCTGCAGCAGCTATTGGCTTAATCGCGGCCTCCCAAAAAGCAAGACTGCAACTTGTTTACGGCAGTTACCCGATCACGCCAGCAAGTGATATTTTACATGAACTTTCAAAGTACAAGGAATTTGACGTCAAAACCATGCAAATGGAAGATGAAATAGCAGCGGTTGGATCGGCAATCGGCGCGTCTTATGGTGGGGCTTTAGGTGTTACAGGCAGTAGTGGTCCCGGTATTGCACTCAAAGGGGAAGCTATTGGTTTAGCTGTGATGGTAGAACTTCCACTCGTAATCCTCAATATTCAAAGGGCTGGTCCGTCAACAGGAATGCCAACCAAAACAGAGCAGTCAGATCTTTTACAAGTGCTTTATGGCAGGAACGGCGAATCGCCTGTTCCTGTTATTGCAGCAGCACGACCATCGGATTGTTTCGACACAGCGTACGAAGCCGCTAGAATCGCGCTTAAATACATGACGCCGGTTTTTTTCCTGTCTGACAATTCTATTGCCAATGGTGCTGAACCTTGGAAAATCCCTGATGTATCTACACTACCTGCGATGACAACTCATTTTGTAAGCAATGGAAGCAATACCGAGGAGTTTATGCCGTATGCACGTGATGAAGAAACACTCGCTCGGCCTTGGGCAGTCCCTGGTACTCCAGGGCTAGAACACCGAATTGGTGGCTTAGAGAAGCAAGACCTAACTGGAAATGTAAGCTACGATCCAGATAATCACGAAAAAATGTCTAGGTTGAGAGATGAAAAAGTAGCAAGAATTGCCAACGATATCCCGCCAACTGAAGTCTTTGGTCAAGATGGTGATGAACTTCTCGTTATTGGTTGGGGAGGTACCTTTGGTACATTGAGAACAGCAGTTAAAAACAAGCAAGCTGAAGGTGTTCCTGTCTCGCATGTGCACTTGAGGTATTTGAATCCGCTTCCTGCGGATCTAGGCGATATTATAAGCCGGTACCAAAAAGTAGTTGTTGCCGAATTGAATTTGGGTCAGATAGCCACTATCATTCGTGCTCGCTACCTTGTTGATGCTATAGGCTTTAACAAGATTCAAGGACAACCGTTTTACGTTTATGAAGTTGAAAGCAAAATCGACGAAATCCTAGAAAGGTGAATTTGGTGAAAAGAAAATTCCGTTCCAGCACAGTGAAAGCAATTGAAACAAATTCCCCTCCTGTTGCAGTTCCTACTCTTACCAACAGAGATTTTGAATCCGATCAAGATAAAAGATGGTGTCCTGGTTGTGGCGATTATTCCATCTTGAAACAGACTCAGAAGATCCTGCCTGATCTCGGTATTCCGCGAGAACAACTTGTTTTCGTATCAGGAATTGGTTGCTCAAGTCGTTTCCCTTATTATATGAATACTTATGGATTCCATACAATTCATGGCCGGGCACCGACCATTGCTTCTGGGTTGAAGGCAACAAATCCCGATCTTTCCGTCTGGGTAATTACGGGTGATGGGGATTCTTTGTCAATTGGAGGTAATCATTTTATACATCTGCTTCGCCGAAATTTTGATATTAATGTGCTGCTGTTTAATAACCAAATTTATGGTCTAACAAAAGGACAATATTCACCAACTTCCGAAGTTGGCAAAATAACTAAGTCAACACCAGCAGGCTCAATTGATAACCCCTTCAATCCAATTAGTATTGCTTTAGCCGCTGGAGCAACTTTTGTGGCGCGTAGCCTTGATAGAGATACTAAGCACCTACCGGCCATGATGAAAGCAGCTTTTGAGCACAAAGGAACTTCATTCGTTGAAATTTATCAAAATTGCAATATCTTTAATGATGGTGCCTTTTTTACCTACACTGAAAAAGCAACCAAGGCAGATAACGTCGTCCTACTCGAACATGGGGACCCGCTGACTTTTGGTGCGAACTTGGACAAAGGAATTAGGCTTAACGGATTTCAACCAGAAGTTATTTCACTTAATAGTGATAGTACATATGCTACTGATGATCTTATTACACACGATCAATTCACGGAAGACCCAACTCTCGCACACTTCCTAAGCCGGATGACAGAAAATGAAGAACTTCCTCTACCAATAGGGATTTTTCGTAGTATCCAGCGGCCCTGTTACGAAGATGCATTAACACAACAGGTCGATACCCAGAAAGAAAAGAAAGGTGAAGGAAATCTTGAATCACTTCTCAATGCTGGGGACACATGGGTTGTCGATTGAACAGAGATCCATAGATCTTACACAGTTGATTAGGAATTGATTAGCTTTTCAACCTTGGCTAACTTTTAAACCTGCCAAAATAATCCCACCGATCCCTATCATTGCAGTTCATTAGTACACCAATGTCATTTATGCTAGTTGTTACAATTCGTTCAAAGTTTGACGAGCGATCGGCGACAATTCAACCAATGTCGAATTGTGCTCTCTTTATGCACCGGTGGGAAGGTCAGTGTATCATTATCTCTACTTGACTATATTAGCCTTCTGCTTGCTGTGACAATTTCACATTACCAATAATTAGCTAGTAAAAGCGGATTGGGCATCAAGCACAATCGTCTAATAAAATCAATTTAGCCGAGCGAAAAAGAATAATGTCATTTAAAGAATATCGTACTGAATGATATAATAGTTGCAATTGCCCAGTTCTGCAGTTCGCCTGCTGAAAACGTAAAATTAGCGTAAGCTCAGTAGATAAAATTTCTTATAACCATGCTTTCAGATTGTAAGTATATGTCAAAATTAGAAAATAAAATCTATGGATCTTGGATTTCACCGATTACTTCGGACCTCATCGTCTCTGAGACGGTTAGACTCGGTCAGGTAGTACTCGACGACGAAAGTATCTATTGGACTGAAGGAAGGCCTCAGGAAGGAGGTCGAAACGTGATCGTTTGTTGCACTGCAGACGGGCAGATAAATGACGTAACACCGGAACCTTTCAATGTTCGCTCTCGTATCCATGAATATGGTGGAGGTGCGTTTGCTGTAGTTGACAAAACAGTTTACTTCTCGAATTATCTTGATAATCAGATTTATCGTCAAGGGATGGGGACTCGCCCGGTAGCAATTACTTCAGGATCAGGCCGGCGCTATGCCGATTTCGCCATTGATGAGAAGCGAAATCGGCTTATCTGTGTTGTTGAAGATCATTCTGATCTCGGCCAAAACGAACCAGTGAATTCACTTATGAGTTTGAATTTGGTTGATGGAATGACCCAAATAATTGCTGGCGGGAATGATTTTTATGCATCTCCCTGTATTAGCAGAGATGGATCTCATCTAGCATGGTTGACTTGGAACCATCCGAATATGCCTTGGGACAGCACAGAATTATGGGTTGCAACTTGGAATGAGGATGGTACTATTGCTAATCTCAAGCAAGTTGCAGGTGGACACAACGAATCAATTTTTCAGCCCAAGTGGTCCCCAGATAATAAACTGTACTATGTTTCTGACCGAAATGGGTGGTGGAACTTGTACTATTTGCAAAATGGGCAAACCAAACCATTATTCGAGATGGAAGCAGAGTTTGGTCGTCCACAGTGGGTTTTTGGTATGTCTGCTTATGGTTTTGTCTCGGCAGAAAAGATCATTTGCGCATATACTCAAAATGGCATCTGGCATTTAGCTAGCATTCAAACGAAAACTCGGAAGTTGGAAAGAATTGAAACTGATTATACATCTATCGAATCAGTTCAGGTTAATACAAATATGGTCGCGTTCATTGGTGGGTCTCCGTCTCAATTCTCATCAGTGGCAAAACTCGACTTGGCAACACAATATCCCTATGTTATTCGTAAATCATGTAATGTTGAGCTACAACTGGAATGTTTGTCCACTTCCCAAACAATAAAATTCCCGACCGCGGATGGCCTGATATCCTACGCTTTCTTCTATGCTCCTCAAAACGATCGTCATATCGCCTCGGAATCTGAATTGCCTCCTTTAATTGTTGTTAGTCATGGTGGACCTACTGGTGCAACAAGCAACACACTCAGTCTCAATCTACAATATTGGACTAGTCGAGGTTTTGCTGTCCTTGATGTAAATTATGGAGGTAGCACAGGGTATGGTCGAGCCTATCGTGAGAGGCTAAATAATCGATGGGGTATCGTAGATGTGGAGGATTGCATAAACGGCGCTAAATTCCTTGTGGATCAAGGTCAGGTCGATTCAAATCGGATCGCTATCAAAGGCGGCAGTGCGGGTGGATACACAACGTTATGTGCCTTAACCTATCATGATTTTTTCAAAGCGGGAGCCAGCTATTATGGTATTGGAGATTTGGAAGCGTTGGCGACCGATACACACAAATTTGAATCTCGTTATCTAGATGGTCTTGTCGGTAAATACCCAGAGGAAATGGAAACCTATCGGCACAGATCTCCTATTCATGCTATAGACTTACTTAACTGCCCTATTATCATTTTTCAGGGACTTGATGATAAAGTTGTCCCGCCAAATCAGGCAGAGGCAATGGTTCGCGCTCTCAAATCGAAAGGAATACCTGTCGCTTACGTTCCATTTGATGGTGAAGGGCACGGGTTTCGAAAATCTCAAAATATAAAGCGAGCACTGGACGCTGAATTGTATTTTTATGGCTGTGTCTTTGGGTTTACACCAGCAGATTCGTTGATTCCAGTTGAGATTGTCAATATGCCAATGTAGCCTAAGGTGTTTTCGGAAAAAAACGAATGGAAAAACTGATTCTGATTGATGGAATGGTACTTATTTTTCGCGCTCACTATGCTTTTGTGAAAAACCCTAGATTAACAGGTGATGGTCGAAATGTCTCTGTTGAGTTCGGTTTTATAAACACCCTGCTGGGGGTTTTGGAAAAGGAAGATCCAACGCATATCGCTGTAGCCTTCGATACCGATGCACCCACCAAAAGACATATAGAATACCCAGCGTATAAAGCACAGAGATCAGCAATTCCAGAGAATTTAATCACCTCTATTCCACGGGTATATGAGGTACTAGAAGCACTACGAATCAAAGTATTTACTGTAGATGGATTTGAGGCTGACGACATTATTGGAACAATTGCTAGATGTGCGGATGAGTTGGATTTTAAGACTTACATGGTGACAACTGATAAAGATTTTTCTCAATTGGTTTCGGAAAAAACATATTTCTATAAGCTTTCAGCACACAACGAAAAAATTGAGATCATGGGAGTCCCTGAGATTAAAGATAAATGGCAGGTTAGCCGTATTGACCAAGTTACAGATATTCTAGGTTTGTGGGGAGATTCGTCTGACAATATTCCTGGTGTCACTGGGATTGGTGAAAAAACAGCTCAAAAGCTGATTACACAGTTTGGAAGCATAGAGAATCTGGTTGCTAACACAGATCAACTCAAAGGGAAACAGAAAGAAAACCTTGAAAATGAGACTGAGCAGGCATTGCTTTCAAAGCGGTTGGCAACAATTGATCGTCATGTGCCAATTCCAGTGGATTTTGACGGAATGAAGCGCCAGTTACCTAATCTAGATAAGCTAAAAGAAATTTTTATCGATCTGGAGTTTGATCGCCTTGGTAAACGAATAATTGGTGAGGAGTTTTCAGTTAATCAAAAAAGTTCAGTACCAACATCTCTTAGGACAATCAAAGATGTCAAGTACGATTATCGTATAGTGGATACTATTGAAACACGCGAGTCACTAATTAAAAAACTGAAATCACAGCAGGCTTTCTGTTTGGATTGTGAAACGACTGGTCTTGACCCCAAAACAGCTAAATTGGTTGGAATTGCGTTTTCCTTTAAATCCGGCACTGGGTTTTACGTCCCAATACCGAATACAGGGGTAAATGCGCAGTCTGTACTTCAGGAATTTAGGCCTTTATTGGAAGATGAAAGTATCGACAAGGTAAACCATAACCTTAAGTTTGATCTAGCTGTCTTGAAATGGCATGGCATTACCGTTCGGGGCAAACTATTTGATACCATGCTAGCACATCAGTTAATTTTCCCAGACTTGCGTCACAATTTAGATTTTCTGGCAACAACGTATCTGAGCTACTCACCCATATCGTATAGTAATCTGACTCAAGATAGCCAAATGGATTTACTCCAGATTCCAATTCAACGAATTGCCGAATATGCTTCTGAAGATGCCGATATTACTTGGCAACTGTACGAATTTTTTAAAGACTTAATTTCTGAAAAGGAACTCAGTCGAGTATTCTATGAGGTAGAATGTCCCTTGGTTCCGGTTTTAGTGGAGATAGAATCAAATGGTGTCAAGCTTGACAGTCAAGCGCTTGTCTCTTTCTCCAGCGATTTGAAAGATGAACTTTTCGACAAGGAAACCGAAATTTACAGATTGGCTGGAATGCAATTTAATATTGATTCTCCTAAACAGTTAGGAAAAGTATTATTCGACCATTTAAAATTGGCTGAATCACCTCGTAAAACTAAGACAGGTCAATATAAAACGGATGCTAAAGTCCTAGAATCTTTGGCCTCCAACCATCAGATTGCCCAACAATTACTTGAGTTTCGTGAAGTTCGAAGACTGAAAAATACTTATGTTGACACACTCCCAAAAGCAATTTTTGAGCGTACCCAAAGAGTACATACAGAATATGACCAAGCATTTGTAGCCACCGGACGAATTCAGTCGCATAGTCCAAACTTGCAAAATATTCCTATTCGCACCAAGAGAGGAAAGGAAATTCGGAAAGCTTTCATTCCCCGTAGTGACGAATATGTCCTACTGTCTGCTGACTATTCGCAAATTGAACTTCGGATTATTGCAGAATTGAGCGGCGATGAGAACTTAATCACTGCCTTCGAGGTCGGTTTGGATATTCATACTGAAACCGCGTCGAAAGTATTCCAAGTTCCATATGACCAAGTCAATGAAGAAATGCGTCGACAAGCTAAGATGGTTAACTTTGGCATTGTCTATGGCATTTCAGCTTTTGGTTTAGCACAAAGACTTGGGATTCGTCGAGGTGATGCGCAACAGATTATTGATCGATACTTTAATCAGTTTCCAAAAATCAGGAATTATATGGACGATATTGTCGAATTCGCCAGAAATAAAGGATATGTACAAACCATGACAGGTCGTCGCCGGTATTTACCTGATGTGAATTCCGCTAATGTTACCATGCGAAATAGTGCTGAACGTAATGCTATTAATTCTCCCATCCAAGGATCGAGTGCAGATCTAATTAAACTTGCGATGTCAGCTATTTACCAAGAATTTACTAGTCAAAAACTAAAGACACGTATGATCCTTCAGGTCCACGATGAATTATTGTTTGACATGTGGAAATCGGAAGAAGAAACCGTTGTACCTATTGTTCAAGAAAAAATGCAAACTGCGATCCCAATGGGAGTTCCACTTAAAGTCGATATAGGAATTGGTCATAATTGGCTTGAAGCGCATTGAATTATTAATTTGATAGGTTAGCTTGACGGACGGAGTTTTGAGTTGATACACTTTTTTGGCGATGAAAAAAACTGTTAATTCTATTAGAAAGACGAAAACGAGCGGGCAAAAAATCGTTATGTTGACCGCTTATGATTATCCAACAGCCCTAATTTTGAACCAGGCAGAAATTGATATTATCCTGGTTGGTGATACCCTTGGTATGGTGGTTTTGGGATATGAAACTACACGGGATGTTACCATAACAGAGATGATTCATCACACATCTGCTGTCAAACGCGGCAATGAAACCTGTTTGATTGTCTCGGATCTCCCATATCAGTCCGATAAAACGTCCGATCTAGCAGTCGAAAATGCCAAACAACTCGTTTCCACTGGAGCGGATGCTGTTAAAATTGAAGGAAATAAAACCGAAATTATCAGAGCTATTATTAATGAAGGAATCTCTGTAATGGGTCATGTAGGTCTCCTTCCTCAAACAACTGAAACATTCCGGGTTCGCGGCAGAAAGGAAAGAGAAGCAAATCAAATTCTGGAAGATGCGATATCCTTGGAACGGGCGGGTTGCTTTGCTGTTGTACTGGAATGCATTCCAAATCCAGTGGCTGAAAGAATCACGGAATCTCTATCAATACCGACAATAGGTATTGGGGCTGGAGCAAGTTGCGATGGGCAAGTTCTTGTTATCCATGATTTAATTGGGTTATTTGATCGTTTCAGACCTTCGTTTGCTAAGCAGTTTACTAATGTAAAGAAAGAAATTTTGCGTGCTGTCGAAAGCTACAAATTTGAAGTTCAGCAAGAAACCTTTCCCGATGCTGACCATTCTTATGAATAACTGAATCTAATGAACTAAGGAGAAAAACTAGATGTTTAAAGTTGGAATTATTGGTGATGAAGCCTCTCAGGATTTTCAAACTGTCGTTGATATGGCAGTTGAATTCAATCTTGATTCAATCGAAGTTAGATCCGTTTGGGATAAAGCACCACAGGAATTAACAGATCAGGATATTGACAATATGAAGCAAATCCTAGAAGGCACGAATGTTAAAATAATTGGCATTGCATCGCCATTCTACAAATGCGATATTGATAATACTGAAGAACGAAAAGAGCATATCAATATCTTGAAACAGTGCATTAAGCTGGCCAAAGCATTTGATGTTAACCTGATACGAACTTTTGTTTTTTGGAAAATTGATAATATTGAAGAACGATGGGGTGAGATTGTCGGATCCTATGATGAACCTGTGCGGATCGCGGAAAGCGAAGGCATCACACTTGGTATGGAAAATGAGTATTCAACCAACTTAGCCACTGCTAAGCTGACAGAGCGTTTCATTGGCGAGATTGACTCCCCAAGCGTCAAGGCAATTTGGGATCCTGCAAATGAAGCGCATGCCGACCAAGACGGTGAGACACCGTTTCCAGATGCTTATAATCGGCTTAAACCGTTTATGATTCACGCCCATCTAAAAGATGCTGCCCGTGATCCGAAAACTAGGGAGATGGATTCGGTCGAGGTTGGCACTGGAATTATCGATTGGCAGGGACAACTGCAAGCTTTCATTGATGATGGTTATCAAGGACACCTAACATTAGAAACTCACTGGCGGCCAACTCTCAAGTTGGATGAAGATATCGTTCATCAACCTGGAGGATCAGCGTTCTCCGAGGCAGGTGAAGAAGCATCACGCATCTGCTTGAAAAATTTGTTCGAAATGATTGACAAATTAGAACAGTAAGGGATTAAGAGGTGAATGTTCCAAGAATTTATCGAGATTCGTGGTGCACGTGAACATAACCTACGGAATGTTAATCTCAAACTTCCGAAGGATCAACTGATTGTCTTCACTGGTGTAAGTGGATCCGGAAAATCTTCCTTAGCCATTGATACGATCTATGCTGAAGGGCAACGCCGTTACATCGAGTCGCTCTCAGCCTACGCCCGCCAGTTCATCGGTCAAATTGAAAAGCCCAAATTTGACTCGATTGACGGCCTTTCCCCTTCCATATCAATTAGCCAAAAATCAACCAGCCAAAATCCGCGTTCAACTGTTGCAACTATAACAGAGATCTACGACTATCTGCGAGTACTCTTCTCTCGAGTGGGAGAATTATATTGTGTAGAATGCAATTCTCTACTTGGCAGACAAACAGAAGATGAAATTGTCGACCAGATCATGGCGATGCCCAAAAACCGACGTTTGCTCATTCTCGCACCGATTGTCATTGGTCGGCGCGGTGAATATCGGCAGGAATTAGAAGACGCTCGTAAGGCTGGTTACGCGCGAGCCCGAATCAATGGAGTTGTTTTCGATCTCGCGGAGGATATCCAGCTTGAACGTAACAAACACCACGACATTGAAATCGTGGTTGATCGAATTAAGGTTAAATCGGATATCCGCAACCGTGTTGCAGAAGCGGTTGAGCTCGCGCTCCGTATGGGTAATGGTATCTTAACCGTTAACATGCCGGATTTTCAAGACCAAGATCGGACTTTCAGCCGAAGCTATACCTGCACCAAATGCCAAATTGGTTATCAACCGCTTTCACCTAGGGATTTTTCTTTTAATAGCCCCGCGGGAATGTGTCCAACCTGTCGCGGCGTAGGCACAATAAACGGAATCTCGAAAGACCTAGTCATTCCTAATCCAGATTTGTCGATTAATGACGGTGCAGTATCGCTATGGGGGAAAATTGAATCGTCACGTTTGAGAATGCTGGTTCAAAGTCTAGCAGACTACTTTGAAATTGATCTTGATGATTCGTGGAAAGAATTACCTGGGAACGTACAAAATGCAATCCTGTATGGTACAGGTAATCAGCTAATACCAATGATCTATCGTCAGCGGGGTCGCCGTCGGTTCAAAAGAAGAGAAGTATTTCACGGGATTATTCCTGATGCGGAGTATCAATATCACCGAAGTCGATCTCAAGCCCGCATAAACAAATTCGAGAGATATGTCTCAATAATCATGTGTCCGGACTGTAATGGTAAGCGACTTAAATCGACAGCGATGAGTGTAAAAATTGATGATAGATCTATCGTTGATATTGTTGAAATGACTATCAACGACTGTCTTGGATTTTTCAATAACCTCAGGTTGGCTGAACGAGAGACAATTATCGCAGAAGGTGTATTGAAGGAAATCCAAGGGAGATTAACATTTCTGGCTAATGTTGGATTGGAATACTTATCGCTTAATCGTGCCGCACCCACTTTATCTGGGGGTGAATCTCAGCGGATACGTTTGGCTTCACAAATTGGTGCCGGATTGTGTGACGTTGTTTATGTTTTGGATGAACCATCAATTGGTCTACACCCTCGGGACAATAATCATCTGTTAAGAACACTACAACAACTGCGTAATCAAGGCAACACAGTCATTGTAGTGGAACATGATGAAGATACAATGCGGGCAGCAGATATGATTGTTGACTTTGGTCCACGTGCTGGTATACAAGGAGGAATAATTTCCGACATTGGCCCCCCAAAAGAAGTCATTACAAACGGCAGTTCGTTGACAGCTCAGTACCTTAGAGGTGATCTTGAAATAGAGATACCAAACAATCGACGCCCACATGGAAATTCTTTCCTCGAAATTATTGAGGCTAAACACAATAATTTAAAAGAAATCGATGTCCTAATACCAATTGGTGTTTTAACTTGCGTGACTGGGGTCTCAGGATCCGGTAAAAGTTCACTTATTAATGACATACTTTATCAGGCATTGGCACGAGATTTGATGCGTGCTAATACAACTCCGGGTGAACACAAAAGGATTCAGGCTATAAGGTGTAATGAGGATAGTATACTTGAAATTCAAGAGGTGAGTAACGTTATCGACAAGGTCGTGTCGATAAATCAATCTCCAATTGGTCGTGTGCCACGCTCAAATCCGGCCACGTACAGCAAATTGTTTGATCATATTCGAAACTTATTTGCTGAACTTCCAGAATCGAAGTTGCGTGGTTACAAACCTGGCCGTTTTAGTTTTAACGTCAAAGGTGGTCGTTGTGAAGCCTGTCAAGGTAATGGTGCACAGAAGATTGAACTGCAGCTTTTAGCAGACGTGTGGGTTACCTGCAATGTTTGTAACGGCAAGCGATACAATCAAGAAACACTAACTGTTAAGTATAAAGATAAGTCAATTAGCGATGTCTTGAACTTAGACGTTCAAGAAGCATTAGAACATTTTAAAAACATACCAAGCATTGCTAGGGTTTTACAGACACTGTACGACGTTGGGTTAGATTATATAAAACTTGGTCAACCTTCACCAACACTTTCTGGAGGAGAAGCTCAAAGAATAAAATTATCCCGAGAATTAGCTAAGCGAAGGACAGATCAAACGCTGTATATTCTTGATGAACCGACCACCGGACTCCATTTTGATGATGTGAAAAGATTGCTTGAGGTACTCCATCGGTTAGTTGACCAAGGTAGCACAGTAATCGTCATTGAACACAACTTGGAGGTAATCAAAACGGCTGATCATATTATTGACCTTGGCCCTGAAGGAGGGGAATCTGGTGGCTTTGTTGTTGCTACTGGTACACCAGAGGATATCTCGGAAATTAAAGGGTCGCACACTGGTCGGTACTTGAAACGGTTGTTAGGCCGAACAACAGAATTTCTAAAGGCAGACCTCCCGGTTTCACATGCTATGGGGACTAAGGAGAAAGGAATCATAGTTGAAGGCGCATCTGAGCATAATCTGAAGTCGATTGACGTAGAAATACCATATCATAAATTGACTGCTCTAACAGGTGTTAGTGGGTCAGGAAAATCCTCATTGGCTTTAGACACAATTTACGCAGAAGGGCAACGTCGTTATGTTGAATCCTTATCTACATATGCCCGACAATTCCTCGGTCAGCTTGAAAAACCGAAAGTTGAAAAAATAGAGGGATTATCTCCTGCTATTGCAATTGAACGTCGAACTTTAAGTAAGAATCCAAGATCTACAGTTGGTACCGTTACAGAAATTTATGACTACTTGCGGGTACTCTACTCGCGCATTGGCAGAGCTCATTGCCCTCAATGTAAGAAGCCAGTTGGGTCACAAAGTTCTCAGCAAATTGTCGATAAGATTATGGATGAACCTCATGGAACCCGTATTCATATAATGTCCCCGCTTAAACTACAAAAAGGCGAGAGTTACCAAGGAGCATTCGAAAGACTCCAAAGGCTTGGTTTTGCGCGCGTTGAAGTCAACAATGTCACCCATTTTCTTGATCAGGCACCAGACTTAAAAACAACAAGCAAATATGATGTCAAAATTGTTGTTGATAGACTCGTCATCTCTGAAGAAGATAGAAGCCGCTTGGCTGAAGCAGTAGAAGTGGCTATAGGGCAAAGTGTTGGCACCGTTGCAATTCGACGAGAGTTAAGATCAATACAATTTGGTAGGTCCGAAACTGTAGGTTCGAAAGAGGTTAGCAATCGACGTAGGCAACGCAGACGGGACCAGGATAACTCAAATGTAACAGAGAAAACGCAAGAGCATGGGGATCAAATCACCGTTTACAGCACACAATTTGCCTGTGTACCATGTAGTCTAAGTTTTGATGACCTAACGCCACAGCATTTTTCTTTTAATAGTCCAATTGGGAAGTGTCCAACTTGCGATGGTTTTGGAGCTATATGGGGTGATATATGCTATTCATGTCAAGGAACCCGCCTCAAACTTTTGGCCAGCCATGTCAAAATTGGTGACAAGACTCTCTCTGAACTAACGGCAATGTCAATACGCCAAACTGTCCAGTTCTTTAACGAAATTAGTCTTACATCATATGAAATGGAGATTGGATGTGAGTTAGTAGCCGAAACTAGAAAAAGGCTTCAATTTCTGGAAGAAATTGGGCTTCACTATCTAGCTCTGAACCGACGGGCCCCCACAATATCTGGGGGTGAAATGCAACGTGTCCATCTAGCCAGCCAATTGGGAAGTGGTTTAACCGGTGTAACTTATGTTTTAGATGAACCAACAACAGGCCTACATCAACGTGATAATCAACGTTTGATCAAGGCTTTAAAGAGACTGCGTGACCTTGGTAACACAGTACTGGTTGTGGAGCATGATCCAAGTACGATTGAATCATCGGACCATATGCTTGATTTTGGTCCTGGTGCAGGCGTACTCGGTGGTGAAATAATCGCGACAGGCTCTCCATCCGAAATCAAAAAAAAATCTCAATCTCTAACTGGTCGCTATTTATCCAAAATAGAAGAGATCAGCATACCTAAAGAGCGGCGTCGAGGTAGCGGGAGTTGGCTGGAAATAAAACACGCTCAGAAGAATAATCTTAAAGGAATTACGGTTAAGGTTCCATTTGGGGCACTGACATGTGTAACGGGTGTTTCCGGGTCAGGAAAAAGCTCATTAGTTGACGGTGTCTTATTACAAAACAGTGTTGCTCCAATCGGAGCCGAGCCCAATTTTGAAAACAAGGAAGAGAACCAAAAGATAGATCTAAGTGTTTTTGATAAAGTAATTAATATTGATCAAAGTCCAATTGGTGAAACACCTAGATCAAATGCAGCAACATATACTGATATGTTTACCAAGATTCGAGCCTTGTTTGCTAGCCTACCGGAAGCTAAAGTCCGAGGATTTTCATCTGGTCGCTTTAGCTTCAATATCAGTGGTGGTCGATGTGAGTTATGTCAGGGGCTCGGATACAACCAAATCGAAATGCATTTTCTTGCTGATGTTTGGCTGGAATGTGAGTCTTGTCACAGTACTGGTTACAATCGAGAAACTTTAGAAGTCCGTTATAAAGGGAAAAATATTGCTGATGTCTTACGAATGTCGGTTCGTGAAGCATTAGAGTTTTTCCGAGACATACCAACCATCGAAAAGACGCTTCAGCTGCTGTTTGACGTTGGGTTGGATTACATCCAACTGGGACAACCAGGTACAACACTTTCAAGTGGGGAATCACAACGGATAAAATTGGCAACGGAACTTGGCAAACGGGGGACAGGAAAAACACTTTATGTGATGGATGAGCCCACAACCGGACTACATTTCCAAGATATCCAAAAGTTGCTGAATGTAATTAATAGGCTCGTTGACAAAGGAAATACTATTGTTATTGTTGAACATAATATGGATGTGATTAAGTCAGCAGATTGGATAATTGATCTCGGTCCTGAAGGAGGTAAGGAGGGTGGTTATCTTGTTGCCATGGGAACACCGGAGGACGTTGCTTCCATTGATCAATCACATACCGGCCTGTTTTTACGTGATGTGCTTACTTGATTAGGGCAAGTTTCCGGGATTCTGAGAAAACACCGGCTTGCAACTGATAGACGTAAACACCGCTGGCGACTCGCTCACCGTTCTGACTCCGTCCGTCCCAGTAAATCGCTCGATCCTTTTGGACATAGAACCCTGCTGGTTTGAACCCAAGATTTATTTGTCTGATAAGCGTACCTTCCAGATTGTATATTGTTAGAATTACTTTTGAACCGGTTGAGATCTGGAATGGAATCCAAGTGTCGGGGTTGAATGGATTGGGATAGTTCACCAAAAGCTTGTTCTTAGCAGGGACGGTAAGTGCTTCCAACGACAGAATTCGGTCCTCCATAAAATTGCGTAACATAATAACGCCTTCAATATTTCCCGGTAAATCCAATAGTTTCTGATGCATTTGTTTATAGATATCTAATATGTTTGGGTCTGAATCAAGAAAATTCCCTGGTGCAACGTTCATTTCTCCCCCAACAGTTTCAGTTTCTTTCTCACTACCTTCTGCGACAGTACGTGGTTCACTGGTTTTCTTCATCCAGTTTAGGGCAACCGGCACAATGTCATCTGCGTTTACAATACCGTTACCATCGGCATCTGCAACCGTTGCTGGCTGCATTTTGAATGGTTTTGCTGTTTGAAGAACCCAGTTCGTTGTAGATTCTTGCCTTGGCTCACCTTTTTCTCTCCAGAAACGACCTATCGGAATGATATCTGCTGCATTGACTTCTCCATCTTTGTTAGTATCACCAGGAAAAACACCAACACCGGTAGTAAACGACCATGAGACCTCCTCAGCTACTGGATTCCCGATCAAGTCCGGTATTCCAGATTTGATTATGACCGAAATTTTCTCAACATCCCTAAAAATTTCATCCGCGACAAAAGTCACACGATTAGTGTTTGTACGGATCTCGCCCCAAATTCTATCAACTTTATCACTCGAGACTATTAGATACTGCTCATCGATTTTTACTTCTTCGCTAAATTCCACTGATATAATAGTATCGACCTGTACAAAATCCTCCGTACCATCTGGATTAAAGGAAACCACTTCTGGCGCTAAATCATCAAATTCAACAGAATCTGACGCTACCTCAGAAACGTTGCCAGCACCATCCCGAAATTCCGAAAATACCGTACGGATTCCTTCACCGGAAGGCACTTTCCACTCAATTTGATCGCTAAACGGCTTCCAATCTGTGTCACTGAAATCCTCCTCCTCGTTTCTTAGTCTTACCTCACCAACCTCCTTCATGTTTGAAAGTTCATCAGAAGCTACAAGTTTAATTGTGATTCCTGCTTGTCTGGTTCGGTCTCCAACAATTGATATTGATCCAATAGGTGCTGTCTGATCAAAGATGATTTGGTCTGAAAGGGAGGATGTTATTATGTTGCCAGAGAAATCCTGAAACTGACAAAAAACTGTTTTAATTCCTTCTTCATCCGACAAATTCCACTTGCTACTGGCGCTGTTGGTCACTGTCGGAGAAAACTTGATCCACTTGATCTTTTGATCAGATTGGCTAAAATCTTCGTCATTCTTGAAGCGCATCGATTCAACACCAAACCCGACGTCGGTCGCCACAGTATTCAATATAACCATCTGATCGGTAGTGTAGATGTCAGTTTTGTTAATTACAAATGATCCAATTGGGGCAATTTTATCCATGATCTGGATCTTGCCCAATTGCAAAACGATGCCATATTTGGATTCTTCGTTAGCATACATCTCTGCTTCAATCTTAATTTCATTTTTTATTTTTGGGTCTAATGTTTTAGGTATTTCAATTTCGATGGTTCCAACTTGTTCCGCATTCGGAGGGTTCTGATTGACTTTAAGCAAAATTCCATTATCAATTTTTGCGACCGCCATTGTTTTAGCAAATACTTTATTCAAATTGAAAGCTAAAATCTTAATATTGGGTACTGTTTGGATTAGAATCTGACCTTTTGAGATCTGAAAATCAGGTTTTCGGAGCTTAAGTCCAATGACTCCAGACTGACTCGGTGCCAAGGATAACCCGTCGAGCTCCAGTTTAATGTCTGCAAGTACAGTGAAGCTTCCAGAGGATAAAATTTTAATTTTATCCAATTGTCTCTTTGTTTTGGAAAGCATCAATGAAATATCTTTGATTGTTATTTCACCAGTTGCTAAGTCAGTAGCCGTAGGTAAGACGAAGAAGCTAAGATCTATCCGAAAAATCCCACTTTTGGTACCAAATGATGGTGTTATGGTGAACTTCAAGTCGAGTCGATTACCGACTGATGTTGCACTGATCTGTTTCACACCTTTACCTGACAACGTAATGAACTTAAGAAGGTTACTTGGGAAATCAAGCGAAGTCTCGACCGTGATTTCGCCAATTTCGGGACCAAGAGGTCGGATAAAAATTGGAAACGCTATTTCTTGGCTTCTTCCACCACCAACATCCGTCATCTCTAAGTAAAGTGGGCTGTCCACAAAAATCTTGATCACAGCTTGTTCGAATTTGTTATAACTCAAACGCAATGTTGCTGTTCCAGCATTAAGTGCGGTAAATTTACCATTATTAGCAATTTCCCCAATTTTCCCCTCTAATTGCCATGCTGGTTTATCAAGGTCAATTTCATTATTATCCTTATCATGCCCGATCCCTACAAACTGGATAGATTCTCCTACGGACAAGCTAACCGATTCATCGATAACTTTCTTTTCTGCGGAGATTTTGATGTCTTGGATTTCTCCCGGCCGTACGGTGACTTGGCCGGATAATTGAACAAATCCAGCCGTTTCTATCTGTACTTGCCCGACACCTTGTTTTCGAGCAGTAAAGGTGCCATCATTTTCTATTTGACCGACACTACCAATCACACTCCATTTTTTTTCTACTGGTGTCTTTGTTATATTGCCGTACAAATCTAATCCTTCTACTTTGAATTTTTTCTTGCTACCGGCTAATAAGTTAGCATTCATTGGTATAATTTTAAGCATAGCGAGCTTGGCTGAAGTGACCGTTATTTTTGTAGAGTTTCCCTTGGTTTCACCGACAGAAAGCTGTACTTGTCCGACACCAACATGTTTTGCTGTCATTTGGAACGAGATAACACTAGCTTTGGGACCAGGATCAATGCCTTCAGAATCAGTTATTGAATTACCAACAATTTTCCACAATGCTTTTTCTCGAGGAATATTGACTTTATTACCCGCTGAATCTCGGCCTATGACCTGAAAAATCCTTTTCTCACCGGCCACCAGCGAGACCGCTTCTTTGGGTAGAATTTCTATGCTCTTGATTTGTCCTTTGACAATTTGAATTTTTGGTAATGTTGCTATTAAACTATCAAATGTGGCGGTGATGTTCCCAAGCCCAAGATTTTTGGGCGTCAGTATTCCTCCTTCAAACAGACCAAGCTCGACCGATTTTTCATAGGCACTAATTGTCCATTTAACCGCCGCTTGATCAACTTTGACGGGGTTATCATACAAATCTGTTCCAACAACTTGGAAGGATGTAATCTGGCCAATTTGGATATCCAAAACAGTTGGAGATATCATGATGTTCGATAGGTTACCAGTTGTAACTGTAATCTCTGGTGATTCCTGCTTTAACTCGTTATAACTGACTAAGATCCTACCTTCCCCAGCTTTAATGGCAATGAAAATCCCATCGGCTGAGATTTTGCCGATACCATTCGTAACTTCCCATTTCAATGCTGTAGATAGATCAACTTTATTGTCAAACTGATCTCGACCTGAAGCAGAAAAAGGTAATAGCTGGCCTGCACCGAGTTGCTTTGGCTGAACTGGGTTATCAATGGCCAATTTGGTAACTACTCCCGGTAGAATTCGCAAATTAGCAGTTGCAGATACCAATGTATTTGATACTGTCGCACGAATCTGTAACAGGCCAGTAGAAGTGCTAGGTGCGATAGTTATTGTATAGACACCATTTCCAACCTCTTTTACCCTAAGAAGTTCTTGACCTTTTGAAGTTGGGGGCTCTGCTATTTCGGCATTGGTATCAGATTCGACTTCTGTTTCAACTCCTTTATCTGTGTTTTTCAATTCCTGTTCGAGATGGGTTTCGATCTTTACCGCTTCATTCTCAAGTCGAACTGAATTTTCGCCTGTTAGAATCATGGTGATAGTTGAACTGATATTTTCTCCCGATACTAATGAATCTGGAGAGGCAAAAATTAGCAACCGTTCTGCTGAACTTTTGTGTTTAACTTCAATTAATACTTCCTGAGAGGTCGACCCTCCCAAGCTATCGGTAGCTAGAAAAAGAATTGAAAATGTTTTAGACCCTTCTTTCCCCTGGACAGTATCACTATTTGTTTGCCAGAAGAAGCCCCCATCTTGGTCTAACTGGGCACCTGTGGGAAGTGCCTCAACTGAAAAACGAACTTGATCCCCGTCCGGATCAACACCACTTAGATTTAAAGTGATGGAATCTCCTTCAATAATTGGGGCAGTTACACCTTTTATTTCTTTGCTGTCCGTATTAAGAACCACCAGTGTTGGTGGTCGGTTAGGTCTTTTTAAACTGAGATCGACTGAGGCCGACAAAACCATTTTGTTCAATGAAACAGAAGCCGTAACTGGAAAACTAACCGCGGGACTGTCAATTTCACCTGTTGTGTATTTAGCGATGTAACGTCCACTACCTTGCGCTTCAACTTCAGAGATAGAACCAATTTGAGGAGTGTCAAATTCAACCTCAGCATCACTAATAGGCCGATTTTTAGTGTCACGAACACTGACAACCAAAGTTGTTCCAACTATGCCGTCAGCAGGCAATTCGGTTGTCTCAGCAACGAGTTTGATGTTATCAGGCTGGCTATTTAACTGCTTGATTTCTGTTTTAGCTGACACCTTGTTAGAAGTCGTTGCGCTTAACACCACAATGCCTACGATATTACTAGCTCTGTAAGTTGCTGCGTATTTTCCTCTAACCTGATGTTCCATTTCAACTTCGAAATCATCAGAAGTTAGCATTACTTGTTCATCAATAACAGGTTTTCCAAGAGCATCTTTAACTGTGGCAACGACTTCTGTTTCGGAAGTTTCTTCAGCAAGCAGCTGGCTCTTAGAAGCATTTAATGTAATTTGAGCTGCCTGACTTAAGTGGTTGACAGTGAATTTTGCGGACTGTATTTGTTTAAAAACCGAATCCGTTAACGAGAAAGTAGCCGTCTTGACTACACCTCCTTGTTCATAGGCTGTTACTGTTTGGAACGATGGTTCGTATATAAATTTATAGCGGTTTTTGTCAACCTGTTCGAACTTGCTATCTTCAAGTTCACTGACTGCAAACGTCAATTCATCATTATTTTTGTCTTCCCCCTCTACAAAAATTACCAATTGCTTGCCTTCTGACATGGAGAAGTTGACTGGATTTTCGCGAAGGATAGCATTTCTGGTATTCTTCAGTTTTAAAACTGGGGCGTCATTTGACTGTGCCCTTATCGGATCCAAGATGGGAGAGTTTCCATTCCTATCTGTTAATTTTCCTTTTTCTGTCGAGAACATCACAACCGGTGACTCACCACGACGAAGTATTTCTGAAACTCCGTCTTCAACGTTAATTTCAAGATTCCATATCAAACCAAAATTATCGGTCCGGTTAAAATTAGTAGCCACCAAATCGCCATATCCTTCTAACCTGATTTTCCAGCCATCTTTACTCGGGTTCATAATTGGTTCTGAGAATGCGATCTCTATTGAATTGTCTCCGACCACCCTCGCTGTATAGGAAGGCGAAATACCATCTTGAGCCTGAATAATTCTTTGGCTGGGATCAACTTCATTTCCTGATAGATCTACAATTGGGTTATCAGCGACACCAATATATTGTATAAATGGTTGATCTCCAGTTTGAATTGGTGCAGCAAGAGTAATAGTAAATTCATTTCCTTTGCCGCTGAAAAATGATATTGGTTTATCGTTAACCGTCCAATTATCAATATCACCTTCACCACCCTTAACTGTTTCATTGAACTTCAGCACAATCGTTGTCGTGTTGACAGTTTTAGCGGTAAAACTGGGATCAGTAAAATCTGTCTTTTCAATTGTTATCTCTCCTCTCCCTGTTAAGCTACTTTCAGTTTCAGCTGAAATTGTGATAACCTGCGGCAAACTTGGAGCCAAAAAAACAGCTGAATAGTTTCCATAACCCAAGTTCTTGGCAGTTTTAGTGATAGTTCCGCCGTCAGCAGTTAAACTCACCTCACCAGCCTCAAGTGGGTTATCTGACGCGTCCAGAATCTGAATCGCTATCTCAGCTTCGGATAATCCATCAGCAGGCAAACTTGAAGGAGTAGCTACCACAGTCAGAGAATAAGCAACTGGCTTAACCGTAGTGATCATTGGATTTGCTATTAGTTGTCTCGGATAATCAGCAACTGTGCTATCTTCTACAGAGATTGTAATTTGCCCGACATCTGATGAACGGATCTCACCCATTGCTGTACCATTCATATCCGTTAGTGTTTTCGATTGGACGATTTCAACTTGTTCGATATCGACATTTCGTGATTTTGCTGTGATAGTAACTTTTCGGTTTGGAACGGGACTCCCAAGCTTATCAACCAATGTAATTAAAACCCTAGCGGCAGTGACTCCATTAGCTAAAATCTTACTGGGAAAAACTTCCACTGAGGATTGGACTGGTGAAACATCACCAGGTAATACTTTAATATTGACTAGCTTTTGAGCATTCAATATTAAAGTATGGATTGGACTGGATGGTGATACACCGATGGTAAGCAATCCAGCTCTGTTGGGAGCAGTCAACGTTGTCTGATAGAGTCCCGAAGATACTTCTTCTGCAGGACTGGTAACTGACCCGGCTGTCGACGTTACCTCGATAGTTGCCCTTGAAATTGGATAACCTTCATTATTTTTTGCCGTAAACATAAGTTTGGTTTCCGTAATGCCATCTCCGCTGATTTCATCCGGCAAATCTGTGAAATTTATATCGGTTATTTTAGGAGAACTAAATCGTACAAACTCAACGTAATCGAAATTGGGAATTTGGGGAATTTTGATATGGATTAATTGGTCTCCGGTTTTACTGGAACTCATCTTGAAAGATGCACGTCCTTCTTCATCAACAAGTTGAACCTGTTCCGATACATTAATAGTTTGCGATTCAATCTTGATTTCAACATTAGGTATCGAATTGCGATATTTATCCCTTATGATTGCAGTTGCCATTACTTGTTCTTTTCCGTCAGCAGGTGGCTCCATGGATTGACCATTTTCATCAACTTCAATAACAATCTCAGTTTGGATTGGGCTTGGTGGGCCAGGCAAGAGTTTCAAGGCCATTGGTTCTGACACAACCGTGTTTCCCGCATTGGAAAGAGTGGCAGTTACTTTGAGAAGACTTGTGGAAGTTGAAGGAATATAAGTTCCACGATAATTATCATTACCAATAGCATCGATAGTTCTGATGATCTTTCCACTACTGACATCCATGGCTACGCTCAGGTTTGGGATAGTGTTTCCGTGAGGATCTGTAACGTTCAGAATTAAATCGACTGGAGTAGCACCATCAGCAACTGCATCTAGCGGATCCATACTGAGTTGGAAGTTCGCCGTATCCCCAAGTGTTAAACGGATTGATTTTTGATCAAATACTCCATAAGAACTTTTAGCGCGTATTTCTACTTCTCCTACAGCAGTTCCAGTGATATATTCGGCAACATAGTTGCCATCTTGATGATTAATCAAATCCCCCACTTTACCGGAATTGAGTTCTGGCTTTAGTTCAAAGACAAGATTTTCGTTAACAACAGGGTTACCATATATATCAAGTGCTTTAACACGGAGTTGCGCGGTTGATTTCCCATCAGCAGGTAATTGAGACTTGGATATCCCTAGTTCAATATTGGTTGTTGAACCGCCAATAAGGCGAATCTCGGTTAATGCTTGAATATCAAACTCAGTTTTAACAACGATCTTTGCCTTGCCAGCTGTAGTGGTATTCGCAGTGTAAGTTGATGTGTATGTGCCATCCCCATTATCTTGTATAAGCGATATATGCCCCAAGTTTGTTGTAGCTTCTATGACTTTATCCGATGCTGGCTTTTCATAGATATCAATTGCTCGAATAGTTAATTTGGTACTTGAGAAACCATCAGCGACAACCTGATCGTCCTCAGCTTCAACGACTAATCTCTCGACTCTCGCACGCAGATTGATAACAACTGCTCCATTCCGTCCATTCGGCGCATTGGCATAAATCGTCATTTCACCTAGCTTGGTCGAACTAACAGGGGTAAAGATGGTCACATACCCACCGTCTCCTCTGTTGATTACTGTCGAAAAACTCCCTGAGTCAGCTTGGAAAACAACAGTTTCATTAAGCACTGGATTTCCTATGCTATCAATCACCAATGCGGTGATTTTTGTGCTTGCACGTTCATCCCTAGTAACAATTTCAGGTTCAGCATCCAGTGTTATTTGGGCAGTGTCGCCCGACACCACGATGATCTCAAAAGGTTTTAAGATATCTTTGTAAACGACTTCAGCCTTCACTGTTCCTCGCTCGCGTGCCGTAAACTTGCCAAACTGCGTTAAAATTCCGATATCAGCACCTGATTGAATATTCCACAAAGGTGCTTCTGACAACTGGACTTCCTGACTGTTTTTTTCATATCCAACGGCGTTTAGATCTACTGATTCACCAATTTGGACAAAAACGGGCGCTCCCTCAACGGAGACGCTTGAAATTTCGTTGTACGTATACCCATTTGTAAGAGTCGTTAGTTGACCGTCAACATTGGTAATAATAATATCACGTTCGCCAGGGGCGTCCATTGGGGCAGCGATTTCGATCAACTCAGACGAGATTGTGCTTATTTTTTCGACAATTTGCTTTCCGATTTGTACAGAAAGACCTTGACGAAAACTAGTGCCGTGAATCTGTACTTGAGTGTTACCCCCACCATTAGATTTACCTGTCGTCAAATTGGAGACAGCCGTAATAGTAGGTGGAGAGAATGGAATTACGAGGTCGAGCCGCATCATCCTAGCAGACAGGTGTTCTTCCGTTACGGATTGAATAGAAGTACCTCGGGATTCACCATTTAGAAAAACTTCTACTTGGATATCATTATTTGCTTGGACAATAAATTCGGTGTTAATTGACTCTTTCAACCCAATTTTATGGAAAGTGACTGAATAATTCGGCTGGTCTTGGACTTGTTGTGTAATTGCCATTAAGGAGAGATTGTTTTTCAGGTTAGTCACTCTTACTTCATGGCCTACAAGTATCTCAGCATCTTCAAGTATTTCACCTGTAAGTAACTTTGTTTGATGTCTTCCAAAACCACTAACAGTGAAAGTATTAGCTGCTCCACGAACATTTCCTTTTAATGGAATAGCAGATGGTGAATTTGGATCGTTACTAAATATGTTCAGTACATCGTTCAATCCGAAGATGACTTTGGGAAGAAAAGTAATCTTGACCTCTTGGCTCTTTTCGGGCTGAATTTGGAAAGGGGGAATTGGCTCAATTTTAAAGGCGAGTGATGGTGGCAAAATCCCGCTGATATCTAAATTCCCACTTCCTTGATTGAGGATTACAAATGACTTTGAGGTGGGAGTTTCAGCACCCAAAAGAACTTCGCCAAAATCAATTTGATCTACTGAGAGTTCTAACTTTGGTTCGGTGGGAATATAACTAAATACAGAAGGAAACCGCGCAATTTGACCGTCAGGATTTTGCACAGTGACGTCAACAGTACCGAGTTCTCCAACAGGGGTTTTTACTCGGATTTCTTGTTTAGAAACCACATTGACTGACTTAGCCGCACTTTCTCCGAAGAAAACACCTAAACCACTTAAAAAATTTTCTCCATATATTCTTATCTCACTATTGCCAGTTTTCAGTCCAGTTCGTGCGGATAACCGATTAATAAATGGGGGTGAATCAGAGGTCTTTTCCAATGCTAATACAACAATGCCATTTGTATCATCGGCCACAAAAATATGGGTCCCTGACTTTGTTAAACCAAAAGCAGTGCCTGCCGTTTCATAGGAAGCGATTTCAGTTAGATCTGTCAGATCGCTAATATCAATGACTTTTACCCCTTGTCCGGAATCCACTAGAAAAACTAAGTTATCCTCGATGTATAAATCCTGCACGAAACTTGAGGTATGAAGCCTGCTAATTTCACGGGGGACAACTGGATTAAATACATCTATTATCCGTACCCCTCCAAAACCGTCAGCCGTTATTAAAAGGTCCCCACTCATCACCATTCGTTTGGAAAAACCATCGCCGGAATCAGGTAGACTAGCAATTATTTGTGGTAATCTAGGCGGGTCTATCCCCAATACTTGGAAGCCACTCTCGCCGTCAGCAAGATAGGCAAAGTCATTACTAACAAGGATATCCTGTGTAGAACCTGGTGTGTCCAGAATAGCAATTCGTTGTGGGTTACCCAAATCAGAAACATCAACGATTTCGACCCCCATACTACTTCTCGCAATGTATGCGAGAGAACCATGTCCTGTAACACTTTGAGCGTAGGAAGTTCTATACTGATTAACAAGATATGGAGAGTCCGCACGAGCAATAGCGACAATTATAAAATTTCCATCGGTTGCATAGATGTAATTTCCAAAGACTTTCACATGCTTCCAAACTTGACCTGTCTCTATACGTTTCTGAGATTCAATTAACCGGAAATCCCCATTAGTATTGTCTATTTTGATAGCTGCCATTCCATTGGCTGCATTTGCCACATACAACATATTGTCGAGTACTTCTATGTCATAGGCAGAACCTATTGTGTACCAATGCGCTAATTTCTGTATCCTTTTAAAATCCGGATCAATTTTCAAAATATCAATCGTGGATTTCCCGTTTGACACAAATATCTCATTGGTAACACCACTAATTGTATGCATCTGTTCTGATGTTTCATAAAGGCCAAATTCTTTGAATTGATTTATCCCTTCATCAATTGAAATTGCACGAACACCAAATTCAAGGTCCATGATATATGCAAATGTATGGGATAATGTTCGGCCAATTGAAATATCTGCTACTTCCCCCGTTACCAAATTGTGTGGTATTTCCGTTAAGACCTCCGGTATTTTTATATCAAAGACTTTCAAGCCTTCCTTGCCTGATGCAGCATAAAGGCGGTTACCAACAACATGTATACTGTTAGCATTAACACCATCAAATTTAGTAATAATCTGTGGCCTAATTGGTTGGCGAACATCAACAATAGTCAGATCTCCATCTGCTGTAGTTACGTATAGCAGCTGATTAGCAAGTTCAACGGAGGTTACTTTATTGGGTAATGAAATGGAGGCAACCTCAATGGGGTTATCCAAATCGGTGGCATAAATGATACGCAGTCCGCCGAAACGATCTGCCAC
>Ga0066843_10000060_pt1 | contig 29210 bp, 21 predicted proteins | sample ETNtaG_15_FD_66663 | JGI IMG/M metagenome (GOLD analysis project Ga0066843, IMG submission 66663) | Marine microbial and viral communities from oxygen minimum zone, Eastern Pacific Ocean - ETNP201302PF89A | ecosystem: Environmental > Aquatic > Marine > Oceanic | place: Pacific Ocean: Eastern... | reverse complement strand
ACCGGGAAATTATGCCCTCAACCGCAAGTGTGTTCTCTCCCTAGTAGTCATCAAAAGTGGAAAAATCCATAGATCTATTGCTTTCGTTGATACAGGTGAGCACAATGTGGCACAGGTGCAGGAGCTGATAGCAGAAGTTGTTGGCCCAGAGCCTGGTAGCGAGGCAGAGATGCGTGAGTTAGCCAATGAACAATTCCCAAAAGAAGATCAAAAATTGCGCCAAACAGCTACTCAACAAGCTATGGATCTGCACTGGCTTCAGCGAAAAGTGGGTCAAATGCAAACGCCTACTCGGCGAAGGAATCGGCAACAAGGTATTGTAGTTCCTCCATCAGACATGATCTCGGGACCTCCCATCGGAGTGGCTCTCACTCCCATCATGGCCTACGCGCTAAACGGCCCATATACCGGTCAGGAGTTTGACGTCGTATCCGAAATCGGCCAATCACCTGGCATGATCCTGTTCGTACATGACCTAGTTCGAAATGCCTATCCGGTGATTCAGGCTGTTGATCGGGTTGCGGCTGAAAACGCCCTTTTCGGATTTAAATCTTTCACCCTGTTTCTAGCTGATGACCGTACGAAAGCCGAATACCAGTTGTCCCGTCGCAACGGTAACGCCACAGGTAACATGCGTTTCTCAGTCATTGGCAAGTACGGAGCACTCCACCTAGAAAATCCGATGGTTTTAAGTTTAGATGGAGCAGAAGGTCCTGGTAACTATGCTCTTAACCGTAAGGCCACTCTGACACTAATTTTTGTTAGAGATGGCAAAGTTCATCGTTCAGTCGCCATAACGGATACTGGTTTTCAGGATATTCCGTGGATTGAGAAGATAGCAACGACGCTTTTAGACCCATTGCCGGAGAAAGAAGAAAATCTGCTGCTATTTGTCCACTCTAGATTGCCCACAAATCAGACAACCATGAGAGAAATGGTGGTTCGGCATATCGCCTTTGGGCATCTGTTTAATAACAGACAAGCTAACATCAGAATCGCTGACTTGATTAGCCAAATGACTGGAAATCTACCAACCGAAGACGAAGCATTGCGCCAGATCATTATGGAAGGAATGCCAACAAGCGCAGATGAGCTTAGACAACAAGCTGTTTTTCAAGCTGGCGAATTGTACCGCATCTATACCAAACAGCTGCCCAAAATGCAACAGCAGGCCGATGCCAAGCGAATGAATGGTGGTCAAATGGCGGCAATGCGAACTTCAAACCAACTAATGACAGACGGGAAACAGGTTGTTAAAAGGACTCCAACTCAACCTGAAGATGAAAAAACTTCAGCCACATTAACAACTAGAAAACAAGGGAAACCACCTGTCGATCCACGGCTGAAAAAGTTGTTTCGGTCCTTCATCCGCCAAACCAACAATCAAGAAAAAACCGATCATCTCCTGATCGAAATTAGGAACAGGTCGAGACAGAGTGATCAACTCAGAATCGAGGTCATTCAGATGTTACAGTTGATGCTAAGTATAAGCGATCGCTATGGTACGCCTTACGCACAGAAACAGGCCAGAACGTTCTTGAGGAAAGAGGTCGATGCTGAAGAATAAAAAGGCAAGCGTGGGGAGTCCCTCACTTGTAGTGATTGTGACGTTGATAATAGGGTTGGCTCTGTTGTTCATACTCCCAACGGGAACTTTCCTCGTGGCAGTTAAGGCAGAGATTAAGAAATCAACTTCAGTCAGCTTCGATTTTAGCTACGATATATTACCGATGTTGGCCAAAAAGGGCTGTTCGTCAGCTGAGTGCCATGGGGCTGCGACAGGAAGAGGCGGTTTTAAACTCTCACTGTTTGGTTCTTATCCCCATGCTGACTATAATGCCATTACGCGGGAACTGAAGGCCAGACGTATTGATTACCGCCACCCATCGAACAGTCTGATTCTCAGCAAACCAACCCAGCAGATTCCACATGGTGGAGGACGTCGTTTTGATGCTCAGGATATAGCATTTAAGATGTTGCACCAATGGATTCAGGATGGCGCCCCCTACTTTCGAGACGAACCGAAAGAACTGACCCACCTAGAGTTGGTACCCAAAGATGGTGGCTACAAGGTACTAGCTACCTTTCAACGGTCAGGTAGAAGCATACAATATGAAGTGACACAGATGGCATTGATAAAATCGACCAACGATCTGGTAGCCAGTGTTGATGATGATGGGAGAGTCACCCCAAGAGGACCTGGTGAAACCTGGATACTAGCCCGATATAGCCATCTGAGCGCACGTTCACCTATAGTGAATCCGTTTCAACAGACCGCCAGTAAAAACGGTAATCTTTCCACCACACACTCGTTGGACCATATCTGGCACAAACGTTTGATCAAACTGGGCCTAGCCTCAGCCCCCCGAGCTCCTGATGAAATCTTGGTTCGCCGTCTCTATCTAGACCTGGTTGGTCGTCCCCCTGCCCCTGATGAAGTAGATCGTTTTTTCAGCATTGCAGTATCCGAACGGATCGCGGTTACAGCTGACAGGTTACTCTCCACAGACGACTTTAACACAGTCTTCGCCCATCATCTGGGGGATTGGTTTGAAGTACCAATTCCAGAAAAGGATGCCCGCAATGATAAGGTTGTTAACGCCGGTTTGCGTCGATTCTTTCGGCAGGTGGTGGGTGATGGAGACTCTATCTCCAGCGTAATCGACCGTATCTTTACCCAAAAAGGACCGGACCAAGCTTGGAGGCGTTTCAGTGACCCACGAGACAGGGCAGAGTTTGTTGGACGATCTACCTTGGGATTGAGCATCGGCTGCGCACGATGCCATAATCATCCGCTGGATCGATGGGAGCAGACAGAACACCTGCACTTCTCAGCTTATTTTGCTGAACCTCGACCAAATCCATCAGGGGAAATGATGACTGGCAAGTTCTTTCAACCCGAAACAGGAAGGCAAATTCGTCCAGCCCTACTAACGCTTGGTAAGCCTCAACCTGAGATTGTGGCTCCCTCAGAAGAACGAATTGCTCGTTTTATACTCGAAAGGGCAAAGGACCAATTTTGCCGAAATATTGTCAACCGCATATTTGGTGCCTTGATGGGTCGATACTTGGTAGATCCACCGACCGATCACCGGCTCAGTAACCCGCCCATTGACCAGGAAATGCTGGATCTACTAACACACATCTTTCAGCAAAACGGTACCGACCTGCGCGAACTGATCCGCTTCATTGTCACGTCTGAACTCTATGCTGTCGCTAGCCAACCTTCAACCAATGTTTGGTCCTCGACTGGCAATCTTCAAGTCAGTATGGATCCACAGCTTCAGTACATGGGACGACGGGAAGCAAGGAGGTTAACGAATGTTCAATTCAGAGCAGCCATCGAATTTGTACTGGGCGTGTCACTTGGATCATCAACCAACAGCCGGTCTTTACCGGAATCTCCACTGGCACGGCAACTCTACCTTCTAAACAGTGGACTGATCCAAGAAGGTCTACAAAAGCCAGGTAACCAGATAGACGCCATCTTTGAATTTGAAACCAATCCGACCGACTGGTTAAACGAATTAACCATGCTGATTCTTTCACGACAACCGCGATCGACAGAGAAGAATGTTTTTATTCCCCTGTTGGAAAAGTCTACCGATCCCCAAACTACCGTACGAGATCTGGCCTTTGCTCTAATTGTCAGTCGTGAATTTGGATCTCTTCGATAGTAAGAAACAGTTGCGTTGTTAAACAAATTGAGGAGAAAAATGATGAATCGCAAACATTTTTTGGCTACCATGTCAGCATTTCCTTTTTTACCTGGTTTGCTTTCAGGCCTGACCTTACTTGACAAAACTCAGCGGTCTATGATCCTGATCTGGATGGACGGTGGCATGTCACATATCGATACCTTTGATGGTAAGCCGGAAGCCTCTCCCGATATTGCAGGTGACTTGAAAAGTCGGGAGTCTTCACTAGAAGGAGTTTTCATCAGCCAGCATCTGCCCTTACTGTCAGAAAAAATGGCAAAGATGGTGTTAATTCGCTCCATTACCAGCCCAGAAGGTAATCATGACCGAGGCAGTTATTATATGTTGACCGGCCGTCGTCCCAACCCTGTGCTAACACATCCATCGATGGGATCCATAATTGGCCACCAATCGGCCAAAAACGACAGCCCTATACCTCCCTACGTGGCTATTCCAAACGCGCATACCTATGCACATCAGGGGTTCTTGCCAACCACAGATGGACCTTTTGAGGTTGAAGGTCGTCCCGAGCGTCAAAATTTCCAAGTCAGGAACCTGGAACCACATCCACAAATGCTAAGAGCAATGGAACTGTTACGTCAGACAGATCAATTGGACGGAGATCCGTGGTCGGAGGCAGAAGCCGACCGAGATCGATTCCTGAATCAAGCCCATGCTATATCTATGGACCCACAAATTCGGAAGCTGTTCGACCTCAAACAGGAAAAACCGGAGTTGCGTCAGCAGTATGGTTGGCATCAATTGGGCCAGTCCTGTTTATTAGCACGGCGATTGGTCGAAAAGGGGGTACGTACGGTCTTTGTTCGCTTCGATGGATGGGATCACCATTTGGACATAAAAAGCAGTCTGACTTACGGTTTCCCACCCAAACTCAGTGCTATGGACCAGGCAGTTGCTGCCCTGCATGAAGACCTGAACCGTCGCGGGCTATTGGATAAAGTGTTGGTTATGGTAGCTAGTGAATTTGGGCGTACCCCCCGTATCAACCCTCGGGGTGGACGCGATCACTGGCCACGTGCAAGTTCAGCATTGCTATTCGGAACAGGTCTCCGGTCAGGTACCGTCGTTGGTCGAACCGATGCCAAAGGTGAATCGCCCATTGAACAGCCTGTTTCACCCGCCAACCTTTTTTCTACTGTTCTGTCAGCTTTAGGTGCGAATTTGCACCAAGTACTGCACGCGCCCAATGGTCGACCTGTCCCGGTGCTTGATGACGGTGTTCGCCCTATCTCGGAAGTCCTTATCTAATTAATGGATTTCCCTTGTCTCGGACAGACAAATCAGTTGGCTATAAACATACAAGAAGGTTACCCATACTCAGAAAATGCAGTCTGCTAAAAAACCGGCCTGTTTCCTATTTGTTTTGTTTCTTTGTGTGTCCAATCGATTATGGGCTGAGCCGGTCACCGATGCCACCATTATTGATGGCCAGACTTATTTCTGTTCTCAATCAGGCATATCTGTTGAGAGAGGAGATCAGCTCCATCTTGTCTATCAGCCCGACTTTCGGTCAGTTTGCCTGGTTGGCTATGGCTGTACCTCCCTCTTAGTTGGGGGAGGAGAACCGGAAATTTCAGGTCAGGTCGGCATTTTGGACTTAACCAACGGACAATTTAATTCCATCCAAGTCGCCCGGGACCTGGTATATGCAGTAGATGTCCGGGACAACAAGGCTGCTCTGGCATGTGCCGATGGTAGTGTCCTGACCCTCATACTGCCCGATTTCATTTCAAACCATGTTATCCACCAACACACAGCGGCAGTAACAGTAGTCCAATTTTCAAACAATGGCCTATGGTTAGCCTCAGGTGGATTGGATAGCCTAGTAATTCTGTCTTCACTAACTGTAGAAACAGAACCGATTCTCCTTCAAGATCACACAGCCAAAGTGGAGTGTCTAACCTTCTCCCCAGATGATGATTTTCTGGCCTCCGGGGCTCAAGACGGTAAAATTAGGATTCATGCTGTTAGTCAACAAGAGCAACCAATGGTCAAGGCCAACAGTGTCAGGCTCATTCGAACTTATACCAATCTAGGATTAGAAAAAATGGCATCAACCGAAAGCACCAGTATGATGGATGATAACCGACAGAATGATTACGCCAGTATTGGTGCTATCGCTTGGGGTGGGATGCCGGAAACCTTGGTGGCGGGCAGTTCCAGAGGCGTGCTTTACCAGTTTTCACTGACCGATACACAATGGCACCGATTGGATATTAGTCAATCGCATAGGTTGATTCAGCCAAACAGAATTTATGAGAGGATAACTGCGCAGGGTTCAACTTCGATCCCTGCGAACGCAGGTGATGCATCGGATTGTATTTATAGTTTGACCTTTCATCCCTCCGGTCAACTTTATGTTAGTCAACATCAGGTCACTAGGGTATCACTCTCACAACCTTAATTTAGGATCGGTAGTGCAGGGATAGGACAAGCTGCCTTTCTTTCGTAGGCTCAGGACTGATTCAACCTACAAAAAATATAGGAGCATTTGATGATTAATAATAACAAGCCCAATGTGGTTTACATCTTAACAGATCAATGGCGTGCCAAAGCGACGGGCTATAATGGTGATCCGAATGCAATCACGCCGAATATAGATCAGCTAGCCGCTGAGTCGATCGATTTTGCCAATGCCATTGCCACTTCTCCTGTTTGCACACCCGCACGAGCCGCACTATTAACTGGGCGTTTCCCCACAACTACAGGCATGTTTATGAATGATGTACCATTATCGCCCGAGGAAAAAAGTATCGGTAAAGCTTTTAAAACAGGTGGTTATAATACGGCTTATATCGGCAAATGGCATGTGGATGGACATGGCCGTGCCAGTTATATCCCACCCGAGCGGCGGCAAGGTTTTGACTATTGGAAAGTGCTGGAGTGCACACATGACTATCAGAACTCTGAATATTATGATAATGACGATCCAGATATTAAAATATGGCCTGGATACGATGCTTTTGCACAAACGGATGATGCCTGTGTTTATATAAACGAACACTCCAAAAAACCGTTTTTCTTGTTTTTATCATTGGGACCTCCGCATTTTCCGCATCACAATGCACCCAAAGAATTTCAAGAGATGTTTTCGCCCGAAGCAATCACATTTTCACCCAATGTGGCGTTTGATGATTCCAAGTTTGAAGCATTCACCCGACAAGAGGCAGCAGGCTATTACGCACATATTGCTGCATTGGACCAATGTGTGGGGGATCTGATTGGGGTGCTAAAGGCAAACGATTTAGAAGAAAATACCATTCTCATTTTTGCCTCTGATCACGGAGAAATGTTAGGGTCTCACAACAAGAAGCCATTTACGAAACAAATCTTCTGGGACGAATCCTGCCACGTACCTTATCTGTTGCGCTATCCTGCATTCACTTCTGAATACCAGAACCGGAAAGTGATGACGCCATTGGGTACGGTGGATATTATGCCGACATTACTGGGTCTGTGTGGACTGGAAATCCCTGATTCCGTCGAAGGCGATGATTTGTCGGTCTGCGTTCGAGATCAGATTGAATTGACAGATCATGCAGCTCTTTACATGAGTGTGTCACCGTTTAGTGGGAAAAATTTTCTGGACCCTGCCTATCGTGCTATTCGGACTAACCGCCATACTTTCGTGTGGACGAGCGAAGATGTGTCTTATCTCTTTGATGATGTAGAAGACCTATATCAATTAAAGAATTTGGCTGACACTCCTGAGATAGCAGATGTTCAGAAAGAATTAGAGCAAGAGTTGTCGCAACAATTGGAAAAGATTGGCGATCCTTTTAGGGAGAGAGAATATTATCTTGAGAAGTGGGGATATGAAGTTGGTGAGTTTGGAAATGTACCCTATTCGAGATAAATTCAACAGCAATTCCATCAACTGCAACAGTTTAACGAGTGAACTCAATTAATTGGCAGGCTCTCCCTTATGGGGATATCATATGAGCCAAACGAGGAAGTACGTTTCCCCGTCCAGAAGAGCATGGTCTGAGATAGACAGAGCGGTAACAAGTCGACTCGTCTCTTGTTATTATGTGCCTGTATGATTAAACCGTAGGTAGTTTCCCCTCGCGGAGCATCTTAATAATTGTATTCATACTCGGCAGTATCTTCTGCCATAAGATATGATCTTAGTGGATTAATAGGAGTCAAGCACTCTACGGTAATGCCTTTATGCCACAAACAACAGAGTAACTAATGTTCTCTTGAAAAGTTCGAAGAATTTCCCCAAACTTCTCAAAAATCACTATAGCTAACACATTACTGTTGTATAAACCTAATTTCTTCATGAAACTTGCTAAATCCCTAGTTGGTTTCATTTGCGTGATATGGATGGTATAGATTTTCCTATTGAGTCAATTTATTACTCGAACTGTTCTTTTAGTAGATGAACCACCCATACAAAAACCGATAAGTAAGAGAACAAAACATGAAGCGCTACGATAGCAGTCTCGTTCAAGAAAGCATAAAAATAACTTTTTTATCGCAGAAGTGGACCAGGGCAAAGACTGTTGATGTAACCCTCTATATTAGTGTAACCATCATTGTCTGAGTCGCTGATAGCATCATCAGGATCTTCAGGGTTCAGCCCGTTGGCTCTTTCCCAATCATCTGACATACCGTCTCGGTCGACATCCCAACGATCCGGTCTCCGCTTCATAGGATATCGGTCCCATCCCCCGACGTCGTTTTGCGAATCGATCAGTTCTCCCTGTTTTGCGAGGATGTTGTCAATGATGCGTTCGTCGACATTATCTCGTATCAATGAACATCCTGAATATTTTAGGCAACTTGCGTAGGCATCTATTGCCTTTTGGGTCCGCACGGCAAATTCACCACAATCAATTTCAGCCTTCAATTCCCAATGCTGGCGTGATGTGGGCATATAATTGCCTGTGTTGGTATAGTCTATTGCCATAAAGTTGTCCTGATTAAAAGTATCTGGCATCCCTTCAAAGTGGTTACCTGCAGCGAACCCTCTAGCGTGAGTGGTATCATGATCTTTGATACGAAAGGGCTGAACCGAACTATCTATTGTGCATGGTCCAAGTCGATAGTAATTGCCAATAATATTCATCTGGACGCCACCCAAGTTGGTTCGGCCACTCCAGTTATAATTGACACAGTTACGAAAGTCCACAATCCAATTTGCTCCTCCTTTTTCAACACCCGAGCCAATGGTTGGATGCCGATTACGGGAGGTGGTATAAATGTTGTGATGAACGGAGGTATTGCCAAAACAGTCACGCAAAGAAGTCGCCATCGCATGTGCCCCCTTGCGATGGAGTGAGCGATTCAGAGCTTCGCTGTAGATCAACCACTGCAAGGTCATGTTCTTGTTACCCCGATAGTCGGAATTACCGTCAATCCCCCAACTTAGGGAAAGGTGATCAAGAATGATTTGGTCGTTATAATCAACGGTCATCACATCTGGCCCAGATCCTGTTTCCTTGTTTTCATCACCCAATCGCACACGTAGATAGCGTACAATAATATGCTGACTGTGTTTGATAGAAAAGTTTTGATCCCGCAAGGTAATGCCTTTACCTGGTGAGGTCTGACCAGCTAAGGTCAAATGGGATTTCCCTTTAATAGTCATCGGGCTTTTGAGTACTATAGTGCCCGCCACTTCGAAGACAATGGTTCGAGGGCCTTGAGCACTCTGAATACCGTAACGTAAGGATCCAAGCCCAGCATCCTTCAGATTTGTAACACAGTAAACATCTCCGCCACGACCGCCAACAGAATATTTCCCAAATCCCTCGGCCCCAGGAAAGGCTGGAATTTGAGTAGAACTAGCTAGCGTTTCATAAGTCCAAAAGACCAGCGAGAGCAACAGAACAGATCCCAAAACAACATAACATCGCATTACATCCTCCATAGGAAAGGGTATAGCTTAATATAAAATTAACACCTAAAAAACTCTTATCTTGTCAATATATGCTGGCACGATTCGTTACGAACTATTACTGTTGGCAGCCTCACTACTTTAGTCTCAAAATCCAGAGTGTGCCAAGATTTGTCAGCATACACCCTAGCACTGACTGATAGATACATTTGGGAACTTGAAACCAAACTGATCTAGACTGCGTAGCACATTATTGCAACGAAATGACACGCTGTGCCGACAAGGGTAAAAAGGTGCCAGACGAAGTGACTATATCGAATATGCTTGGCTGCATAGAACCCAGTTCCTACTGTGTATGCGATACCTCCTGAGCAAATCCAAATGATTCCCTCCATGGGCATAAGAAGCCAAAGAGGCTTGACTGCAATTATGACGACCCATCCCATTCCCAGATACAGTGCCATAGAGAGCTTCGGGTAGCGAATACCAGAGGTCACTTTGAGGACGACCCCCGTCAAGGCGAGGCTCCACACGATACCCAAGAGACTCCACCCCCACGCGCCACGGAAAACCCCCAACGTAAATGGCGTATATGTGCCTGCAATCAGGAGGAAGATCGCGCTGTGGTCAAGTACCTGAAATACCCTTTTGGTTTGGCCCAGAGGAAACGCATGATAAAGAGCGGATGACAAATACAACAAACCAACAGTGAAAGTAAATACGCTTGCACCAACAACGTTCATCGCTCCTCCCCGCTGGACTACATCTGAGATGAGAACTGGACTAGCAGCAATGGCCGTAAGAAAACCGATTCCGTGGCTTACACTGTTTGCGATTTCCTCCCCCGTCGATTGCACACGCACACTTGATGTCATCGCCTTAGTTGCGACTCTAGGAAGTAATCCCAAATTATTCCTCTTTAAAGATGAAAAACCAATCTATAATGTATTATATCCACTTTTTTTCTCGTTGACGATAATTTAACAATTGACTAACTGATTCAATTTTATTCTAATTGGGAATAGCTATCGATTCCCTGCCTACTCACTGGGTTAATCACGGCGATCCACAACGAGCCCGCACCGCTTGACCCAATCCCTAAAAAAACCCCATTATAATTCCTATAAATTTAAATCCGCTGAACGACAAAACAAAGAAGCCACACAACCTATCTACTGATCTGAACTGGATTTCGAGCTAGTGTGGGTAGTTTTCTTTCGGTTTGCATCACAGGCTCAGACTGTCCTAATTCTCAGCATAACTGAAGGACAATGCGATGAACCAACACCTGATTCTAATGAAACGTTCTATCACAATTACCGCATCAGGTAAAAGAGTAGTATAGCTAGCAGAAATTGATTTAATTAGCTAATAGAGATAGTTCCCCAAATAAACCCATGGGGTTTTGGTCAACTTTCTAACCACACACTCGTTTCTCTAAATTAAAGTAAACACAAACACATCAACTGAGGTTGTCTATTCATTGCGCTTTAGTTTGTAGATTGTTGCTATTTGACGCATGTTTGGTAAACTACAGTCAACTACCTAACCATTTCTCTATACCAAATTAGAACAACATACCCCAAATACTTGGTGATGCCTGATGAATTCCTTTACTAGAAACAGTAAATTAGTAAACTAAAATTAGAATATGTTGGAACAAATTTTATGGCAGATCGGCCAAACATCATATTTATTTTGACAGATCAACATCGTTTATCAGGTATAAGTGCATATGGTGAGACGCCGTGTCGCACACCTAACATTGACCGGCTGGCAAACGAAGGTGTATTGTTCAAAAATGCGTATACAGTGTATCCTGTATGCAGTCCGGCGAGAGGAACACTCCAAACAGGTGTATATCCGCACACTCACGGGATTACGTCAAATACGCATGAGGTCGGGTGCAGTGTCCATGAATTGGAAGATCGTCCTGAACTTTTGCCTCGGAGATTGCTGGCAGCAGGTTATGGAGCGGGTTTTACAGGAAAATGGCATTTGGGATCAGAGAAGACAAGTACTTTTCAAGGTTCAAATAAACCTTCTTCACCGTCGCGTATTGGATACGAAGGACAGGATTTTGCGGGACATGGTGGAGCCGGGCAGGCGTACCCGGCTTATTTGGAATGGCTACATTCCAAAGGGCACAAGCTTGGGGTGAAACCTTGGAATGAACCCACAACTATGATTCGAAACGGTATTGGAGAGTTGACGGTACCGACGGAAGCAACAGTGCCGGCATATCTTGTCGATAATGTCATTGAGATGGCTCAGTCATTTACGGGGCGGAATCTACCGTATTTTGTCAGTCTGAATTTTTGGGGGCCACACGGGCCATATCTTGCTACGAAGGAGTTTTTGGATTGGTATGCAGATGTTGTAATTCCGCCTTGGCCAAATTATGAGTGGCCTTCACGAGATATTCCTGGCCCACATCATTTGAAGATTCATTGGGATCACGAATCCTTAACTTGGAACGATTGGGCGGTGGCTGTGAAATATTACTATGCGCGAGTGTCGATGATTGATAGTCAGATTGGTCGACTCTATAACTGGTTAGAAAAAAGTGGTGAATTGGAAAACACAGTTTTGATTTTCACTGCTGATCATGGGGAAACTTTGGGCAGTCACGGTGGTTTACTGGATAAAGGATGGCATCATTTTGAAGAGACCCATCACGTTCCTTTGATTATTAGATTCCCAGATGGTTCGCACGCTGGAAAGCGGGTCGCGGAATTCGCATCAATCGCTGATATGTATCCGACGATTTTGGATTTTGCGGGTGGAGATTATGATCAGAATAAGATTCATGGCACATCACTTCTGCCTTTAATTAATGGAGAAACGACAAATTGGCGTGACTGCGTGGTGACTGAATTTCTTGGACTGGGTAATGTAGCAACATCGATGAAGATGCTCCGAATGGGGAATTTGAAGTATGGGTGTAATCTAACTGGCCAAGATGAACTGTATGATTTGGAAAAAGATCCACACGAGATGAATAACTTGATCGATGACCCTGAGTATGTAGATGATGTAAAAATGCTGAAGGTCAAATTGAAGAAATGGATGCAAGAAACAGACGATCCAGCCCTACGAATGTATCAGTGGAGGGAAAGAGAAGGAATTGTGTAAAATGGCTCAGAAAAAAGATTGGCGTGAACAAGGTATTCGCGTAGTGACCAGCGATCGGCTCAATTTTAATACTGCACAAACCCCAGGAATGACAAGGACAGCAGCAATCAATCGGGCAAGTGCTGGAGCCGAAAAGTTGTGGGCTGGAACAGTTGAGATTCATCCCAATGCGAAGACAGGAGCACACCATCACGGACCCTTGGAAAGCGTCATTTATGTGGTCAAAGGGAAGGCTCGCATGCGATGGGGTAACCAGCTAGAATTCACTACTGAAGCGGGACCTGGCGACTTTATTTACGTTCCTCCTTATGTCCCCCATCAAGAAATTAACGCAAGTGAAGATGAATCTTTGGAATGCGTTCTTGTACGTAGTGATCAGGAGCCTGTGGTTGTGAATTTAGATATACCCGCAGTGGAAAAGCCCGAGGATGTTTTTTGGGTTGATCCGATTCATCCCAAACCGGAAGTTGATTCGTAAAAAGAAATGCGCTACTACAACTGCGTATTGCCATTCGCGGCAATGGCAGCTCGGTATTCATCGTTAGCATCCCACCCAGGGTACCGGATTTCCAAATCGCGAAGTGTTTTTTCCGTATAGTACGGATGGCCAATGGGTGGGAAGTGGAAAAGCTCTCTGGTGCTAGGAGCCAAGTTACCAACGAAGTCCGAAAAGGCTAGGTTACTCCCAGACATCACATACTCCGACTGCCCTTCCCAAGGGTGATCGCGGCGCCCCCACCGTACGGTTAAAACATATCGCTCCCCATTCGTCTGAGTGAAGTTATTTCGCGAATGGTAAGTAAAAATGGAGAAGACAACCAACGAACCTGCCGATCCCGTAATTTTTTGCTCGTCACCTACTACGTGCGGACCGACTTCGTCCCATTGGGTAGGCCAGAACGAAGTCGGCGCCATCTCAGACTCAACATCAGAAAGATAGTACCAAAACTTGAGTTGGTTGTGGCTACGATTTGCACTCTTTGTTGGAAGTAGCGAGAATCCGTCCACGTGTCGACCCGTACCATCCACAAATCCCGGGTAACGAACAGAGCAACCGCTTCCACGCATGCAAATTTGTTCTGTCCCTAGCCAGCGTTTTGCCAGGGCTATTGTGTCAGGGGCAACAATAGCATGATTAAGGCATGTCTCTTCGAATGGAAAACCAGCACTTTTAGACGGAAAAGCGTTTGGGGCTGGAAGAGTGCCTGAAGGTGGCAACTGCTCGGGTGGGAGATCGGACCAAGGTGAATGAAGGCGGCGCGCCGCCGCAGCCAAAGTTTTGACTTGCTCGCTGGGCAAATAGCTTGGCAGGAAGCAAAATCCTTTGCTGCTCAACTCAGTGAATACACTCTCGTCCGTCAGTCTCCTACTTGACATCGATCCAGCCGTCTCACCCATTACAATGCCTCCCGCTACAATTAAACTGCGCGTTACAAAGTATTACCTGCGTTACCGAAACTATGGTCTACCACATAACCAAGTCAAGATAAATTTCTGTTTTGTTTAATAATTATATAATATTGATACAAAACTTTAGTTAATAGTAATATTATACCTTGTTCTCATTTCGTCAGTAACGAATATATTATAGACAAAAACTGATTAATTTAGCCTCTTTACAATGAAAGTTACAGCACATTTTTTGAGTTATCATTGAATTAGCTCCGGTACTCTAAACGATAAACGGAATCAATTACGACTTGCATGATCAATAAATATTCACTTAGCAAGGTTACATGTAACTAAGAGTGGTCAAATTAAGATACATAATTTAAAATTAATTCATAAATCCCACTGTTCAATAGTATAAAGGAGTTTATGCAAACAATTAACTGATAGAGACGTTTCATGTAGTCAAACCCATGGAATTTGGTCAACTTTTTAGTCATAAGCTCGTTCTCTAAATAAAACAACTAAAACAAGCTCTCAACGCGAATAGTTGGTTGCCAATGGTCAGCCAAAATCCGATTTCTCTGTGGAATAGGATATACAAGCACACAAATGAGTAAAAATATAAACTGGTGCTGTCTGTAAACAGAAGGGAAATCTAACAACCAATTGTATGCAATTTAAAAGGATTGGTTCTATTCTCATTAAGCTCAAGTTGCTAAAACTATCCCCTAAGTAACAGTGACATATACTACCAAGCATAAAAATAGCTGTCAGTTACAGCACCAAGGGCAAATGCATTATCTCACCAAATCTCCTTCTGCACAAATCATAAGGATGTTGCAGAGAATTGAGTGATACTCTTGGAAAAAATTTTGTAATAGCGAAATATTCTTCGCTATTATAAACGAATTGGGCCGACATCAGCATATAGCCAAAAAACAAATTATCATATTAATCATTTAGCGATGTGACTTGAGTAATCCTACGACTTAGTTTAGTTTTGACCATCAACGAAATTTCAGAACATCAGACGGAGATAGAATTATGAACTCAAAAGTGGAACCCGAACATTTGGATAAACAATTACGTAAATTATTTGGTGAAGACACGTATATCGATGGACCATTGGCTGCCAGTGGGGCAGGATTGCGCTTCGTTGGTCTAGATATGCGTCGTCGGTTGAATCCAGAGCAGGTTACTTTTTTGCTGGATGCGCTGAGTCAATTCCGCATTATCAGCATAGCGGGGCAAGACCTAACCACGTTTTCACTGGCTCACTTTGAGCGATTTGCCAATTATTGGGGGGCACCCGTTCCACACCCAAATAATTTCCTGCGTGGTGGGAAGCCAGCACAGTCTGATGGGGATAGTGATGGACCATTCGAGTTGATTCCATTTAAAAAACGACAGGTATCGGCAGTCAATTTAACCTTCCCTGACCAATTGCAGTGCCTGCCTCATCAATCACCAACTGTACTGGTTGTCTCTAACTTTAGCGGAAAAATTACTGGAGAACAAGATGACAGCAAACCAATTCAAGTTAGTCGTGGAGGTTCATGGCATACAGACATTGAGTACGAACCACTACCAATTTATGTCTCCATGTTCTTAGTCCATCAATCACCTGTATCTCGGAACGCTCTGGGTAAAAACTGGGTGGAGGCACCTAAATCAACTACCCCTTATTTAGAAGGATCTTGCAACGAACTCATGCAGCGACGAATGCACCTTCCTTTAAATGGTGAAACAGCATTTGCCGATGCTGCATCTGCTTTTTCCGCTTTACCTTCTTCAGAACAACTTGCATTAGAACAGATACAATTGCGCAGACGATTAAATCAATCAGATGAAGGATGGTTAGCTCCATTGGTTCGCTCCAATCCACGTTCTGGCATTAAGTCGTTCCATAGTCCAATCTGGGCTTCGCGCCCCCGCGTAAGACCACCCGTAGAAGTGGATGGAATGTCAAAGAGCGAGTCTCGTGCTTTTTTAGATCAACTTGAAGGGCATGTACTCCAAGAGCAATTTCGTTATGACCACCTCCACCAACCAGGCGACATAACATTGTGGGACAATTACATGACGTTGCATAATTCCCCACCAACTAAAGTAAATATCAACTCAATTGATGATGCTCGGTTGTTATACCGTTTGAGTTGCAAAGGAAAACCAGTATTATCGTTGCCTCGAAACGATGCACCAGAATGGTTAGAAACCCATATTGCAGGTGGTTATATCACGCCCTCAGAGATCATCAATATCTAACTGACAAAAGAAAATCCAGATTTGACAGTTTAAAAAATGCGTTTTACAATTCAGAAAACTTGGACGTTAAAACAGAAGATACTCAGTGGAGAAAGCCCTCGCCTGCAGTCAGTCTGTGACTACCGATATCGTTCGCATCAACTGAATCACAAAGACTTTAACTTTAGGTAAGGTAAAAACAATGACAGTCACCAATTATTAAAAGGAAAAGGCAGAACTTAACTTCAAATGAGGAAAGACAAATCAATGGAAAACAGATCGTCTCTAGTAAACAAATTGATTATAATTCAGCGGCGGCTGTATCATAATCAACTAATTTACAATTGTACCTGTTACGGAATCTACGGATTAACAGTAATTGGTATCTTATTGATGGTGAATCGATTTATCTATTTGCCCGTTATTGTGTTAATCGTTTTAATCGTTCTACTTACTGGAACCCTGATTGCTATTACGTCACAAAAGCTTGATCTTCTAAAAGTTGCCAAGATTGCTGATGATCGTTTGAAACTAAAAGACCGGTTAAGTACAGCAGTTGGAATTACACGTAAAAAAAATCATCTTGGCTTCGATTCGGCTCAATTGTGTGATGCTGCAAATGAGGCTAAGAAAATTGTTCTATCCTCTCATTTCCCATTTAAAGTCCCTATTTTATGGAAATTGACTCCAATCCCAATTATCTTAATTTGTCTATCCTTCTTCATCACTGAAAGGCACAATCAACTTGAGTTACCAACTACAATAGAGAAACAGGCTATTAATCAAACTGTTAATCGATTGGAAAACCTCATAGATACCATCGATGAAAACCAACTTAAAACAGACATTCAAGAAACAATAAAAAAGCTAAAAGAAGAGCAAATTACAAGTCAACAAGCACAAGCTAGCCTAAGCCAACTCCGATATAAAACTCATCGACAAAAACAACAGATACAAACAAGTCAGCTCAAAGAAACCCAAAAAACTATCTATAAAATCACCAAAACGCCTATGGGAAATTCAGCCTCAAATTTTGATAAACTGGCTGATCAATTTGATGGACTTGATGCTAAACAGATAAACGAATTAAAACGAAAATTACAGAAGATCAGGAGAGCTTTGGGAGAAAACTATATCATTGGTGACAGTGATATTAAGGATGATTTTTCCGACTTACAATCAGAAGTGGTCAGTGCCGAGGAGTTAAAGCGTATGGCAAAAGCTTTGCTTAACCTAGATCGGCAGTTACAACATTTAACTGCAATAGAGGAGACACTAAGCCAAATCGGGGAAGGTCGGAAGCGTATAGCACTAGCTGGAATCGAAATGAATCGAAATAGTAGTAGCATCGCCGATAGCAGTGGAAATCCTGGTCAAGAATCCAGAACTGGTGACACACAAGGAGTGGCCACTCAGGGAAATAATAGTATCTGGACACCCAATAAACAAAATTCTGCTGCTAGAGAAGACACATCAATGTCAACACCAGCACAGTTGGATAGAGGCCCTATTTTGTCCAATAATATTAACGATATCGATTTGAAATTAAATAATATGTCATCTGATCATCAAGGACTTTCGCAGGTTTTCGTGTCTCAGAATTCTGATAGTAGTACTGAACCCGAATATGTTTCATTTCAACAGGCACATCTGAATGCCAAACAGAATTATGCGGAGGCAATACGGAGAGATAGCATTCCTGTTAGGTATCAACAGCAGATTTCAGATTATTTAAATGCCATAGCCCAGATCGATGCTCCTTAGAACCTGGTTTGTGAGAAAGGAATCTTGGACATATAAACGTATAAAAATGTACTCAAATAAATAATACAAGAGGAGCAAATGAAAATACATATTGTATTGCTTCTGACAGTTGATCCTCGCATTTGCAAGGATCAACTGTTCTAGCTTGAACGGAATGAGAAGAATCTTTAGGTTTTTAACCAAAAAATTATTGGCAACAAATATACTATGTGTAATTGAGAGAGAGGGTAAGAGACAAGTTCAATTGTATGGAAGTTTCATATTGACTGATAGAAAAACAGTTAAATCGGTTGATTCTATTACTCAGTTTATTCTGTATTTAAGTTAAAACTTAAATCAAAGGCAAATGTCATAGTTAAGAATAAGCCAAAAAAAATCGAGCAGTTGCCAATTGCCAATTTTGGCCAAGGGGAGAGAACTTTCTTGATCCAGAAAGACTCGGCTGATCCCTCTTGCATTCTGACATTCCCCCAATTACTGCAGGCCAAGTTAGATGCCAAGGATGGTCAAGTCGGCAGTCAGCAGAGTCCAGTGCCATTAGTGGTAGATTCGCCTGTTGGTAAGGGAATTGTGTTGGAACGAAGGCACGATGTGGACCAAGGTGAGCATGATGGAAGACCTGTGAACCATATTGTGTTGGGTGAAGCGGAAAAGGCTATCCGAGTCTACATGACGGAGGATGGTATCGTTCATTGGGCCGGGAGACCTAAACAGGTAGTTGTTGACGCGCCACAGTGCTTGATAGTGGACCATGGTCAGTTGAAAGAGAATACTGAGGTACTACTCTATGGTCTTCTGGAGGAAGGAAAAGGAAAAGAGATTCAGCAGTTTGTGCTTAATGGGGACGGTACCTTGTCGCCAATGCATTCGTCACACTTGATTTGGGGTTGGGAGCCTGCAGCTATAAAGAAGGCCAGAATGGATCAGATCTCTGCCTTCGTGATCCAGCATGCCAACTGGCCAGCTGAGCTGGATCCTTCCTCTTGCAAGGCTAATGAACTCAAGGGAGGTAGATCGCCACTGACAGAGACCATTTATACTGTTGAATGCTCAAATGCGGACTTCACGCCCGACAAAGTGGTACTGAAGCGGTATGTGGATAACCCCCTTAGAAATCGACGCATGGTGGCGGCATCCAATGTCTTCTCCAAGGTAGGCGGTGCTCCAGCCATCATTGCAGCCGCTGATAACTGGGTTATCGAGCCATTCGCTGGTCAGAAACCAGAATTTAGCGCTGAAACTAGAATGAGGCGGATAGCAGAGTTGGCGGCACTCCTTCACTCGGTTCCCACCGACTGGTTCGCTCCCTTGCGAGAGGAGATGTGTCAGAAGTATCCTTGTTTGCAGAATGTGCCAGTTGGGTCACTGATCTGGCCCTGTGTTGCCTACCATGACGGTCATTTGGAAAGGTATAGTGCCGAGGAGATGCAACAGCTAAGCATAGCTATACCAGAGGCATTATCAATGATTGGTGCAGAGGTGGTAAGTACGCATGGAGACTTGCATAATGGCAATATTTTGTTGACCCCAGCTGATGTACTATTAGCGGTGGACTTTGAGCATTCTGCTGTCAGTCAGGTCCGGAAAGATCTTCTGTATAACAGTTGGGAGGGTGGATCTAATAGGCGGACCTTCTGCACTGCCTATTTGAAAGCCAGAGGCTTAACTTACAACAAGAATGAAGTAGATCGGCTGGCAGTGGATATGATATTAGGAGCGGTGGTAAATTTCCGTTTGCTGTGGGGTTTATTTTTACCAAAGGGAGGTTTTGCTGGCCAGATAGAGATGAAGCATGCTTTGTCGGAATTAAACCAGTTGAACAGGGCAGTGGAAGGTCTAGGGGATGCCCCAAAAAGATGTGCTCTCTTAGTAGATGAAACTGATGTCTGGAAATGCATAAAAGATATAGACCTGTTGTTAGGTCTATGTACTAAGCATTGATAAAATCTTGAAGTAGCTAAGCTGTATTCAAACCAAAATTCAAGCGACCAAGAGTTAACAGTTAAACGCCACAGGCATATATGTTTGGAGTGAGACAAGCCACATTTAAACAAGAAACATCCCATCAAGGTCCCCCCATTTTATAACACATGGATTAACCGTATGGAAACCGTGAAGTCAAAAAACATTAGCATTTAGACTTGATAGAAATCAAAACCACTCTAGAATAACCGTAAATGCATAGCTCTGTGATCAGGACGATGTACAAACGAATCCACATCGTTGACGGCTAATATAGATTCTAGGGTATTGTGGCTCTAATTAGATATTAATTTAATTTCTGAGGTTGACCGCGAGGACCACCGACTCCTAATAATTGCAAAAAATAGAGGTAGAAGACGAAAATCAGAGACATAAAACAAAGTCACGCGAAATTTGCCCTTAAAATCGCCGTTGGTGTCTGGTTTTTTGATGAAGGAGCCGGGAGAAGGCCAAAGATCTCTCCCAAAAAGGCAATGACGGAGAGATTATCGGGAACCACAAAAGCGTCTACTCAGGCAATCCTGACACACAGCGAAAGCCGGTAAAGTAGTGCCTATCATCCGGAATTAAAAAGGCACGGAAAGCAACATGCAGAGTGCTAGCAGTATTGTACCAAGATCCCCCACGTAATACTCGGCATGGCCCCCCCCAATCAAAGAACTGGCCCGTGTCAGGCCCTAGAGGATTCTTAGTAGGTGAATTGCTGTAGTAGTTTCCATGATACCAATCAGCACACAATTCCCAGACATTGCCCGCCATATCATACAAACCATACCCATTCGACTTAAATTTCCCTACTGGTGCGGCAGATTCTCCCCACCGGTCCTTGCCACCAGTACCGTGGTAATTCGCATATTTCCGTGCAACACTTTCAGCATCAGCCCATGAATACCGCTTGCCAATCAGTCCACCCCTAGCTGCATATTCCCACTCCGCCTCAGTGGGTAATCGTTTGCCTGCCCAGTTGGCATAGGCCACGGCATCATACCAAGTCACATAGATCATCGGGTGGTTGATTGTGGGCGAATACTTGTCTACATCCAACCAGTTACCTCCATAATCGTACCCGCTCTGCTGGATAAACTGCCTGAATTGACCTACTGTTACTTCGTTGACATCCATATAGAAAGCATCTAATTCTACTTTATGTACGGGTAAAGCTCTATCAAAACTATCCAGATGATCCCCCATCTCGAAGCTCCCTGCAGGGATTAGAGTCATTCCCAAAGGAGAGAGATCCACAACATTTTCGGGCTTCACTTCTTCAAGTTCATCTTCACCACAACCAATAAAGGCAATCATTATCACCAACAACATGGCAACTGAGTTCTGGACCATAGTATTCCTTTTATCATGAGAATTTTCTTCTCCTATATTATTGCCAAATAAGCCTGGATTGACTAGGAGATGGTAATAGATGTCAGGTTGATTACTCATCAGTCCGAGTAGAGAAATGGGCCTGATATTCCATGAACGCCGATATAGAAGATGAATATGCCAACATAAATGCTCTTTGAGCATCAAGTTGTAGGAGTTATTTGGGCATTCTACCACGATTGCGGTACTGGGGTAAAGCGATGGTATTTCTGTCATTAACAAGACTGATGGATATTACAGACGACGACAACAGGTGAACCGAGGCAACCGCTCTGCACGCCTCAAGCTATAACCTTCTTGATGATGAGATATATTTCCGAGCGTGGCTATCGTTACATGATCTTCCACAAGGGAGACAGTCCTGGACGTACTCACCAAAACATTGGGAGAGCAACACTTAGGAAAGATTACACCTAAACAGCCTTAACGCCAAAGAAAAAGTAAAAAAATGGACTTGAAATGAAGAAAATACAGAAGTAGAATAACATCCAACTTCAATCAGCTATACTGAAAGTCGTCTGACGAAAAACCAATTAGAGGACTGGGAACAAAGCAACTACCTAAAACTGTTCGGATTCCTATCTCTAGGACAATTAAATAGTTTACAAAAGCGGGGTAGCAAAATAGAACAATGGAACCTGAGTAAGAACAAATGGCTCCATCACTAAAAAAACGACTGAAAACGAAGTTCGTCTTTCTCGAACCAGTTGTACCCGCCGAATGAGCTATGTCACCTACAATTCACTGACACTCAGCAATTAAAATGACCGATACTATCAAAATAAACGTCAAACTTTTTCGACTGACTCTAAACTCGGTCAGCCAGCAAACTAACAAGATTGCTCATTTTAAAGGAGGTGTAGCCTATGCCGACTCGTGATTTGTCAGCTAACAATACAACACTTGTCAATAACAGTTTGGTTGAAGTTATGAAAGTACCTGATAATCAACAAAAGGTCGAACGGTTATTTAACTTTATGTTCGAAAAGGGGTTATCTTTTTACGATGAAGTGGTGACTCAATTGGATCATGCCCTACAAGCAGCGGAATTAGCAAAAAAAAGTAATGCGGACAATCATCTGATCACATCTGCCTTGTTACACGATTTGGGCCATTTACTTCTCAATGAGCACAACACCCAAGACACTTTTTTGGCAGAGGATCTAAACCATGAAGAAATTGGAGCTACTTCTATGGCACCTTTCTTTCCCCCACTTGTGACCGAACCCATTCGCTTGCACGTCGATGCCAAACGATACCTCTGCACAGTTGATCAGGACTACTATAATAGTTTATCACAAGCTTCGAAAAATAGCTTTCAGGTTCAAGGCCAATATATGTCTACCAAGGAAGTAAAATTTTTTGAGCAAAACGATCATTTTGAGGCAGCGGTTCAGGTTCGTCGTTGGGACGATCTAGCCAAAGCAAAAGATGTGACAGTTGCCCCACTCAATACCTATCAAACTTATGTCAGCCAATCATTACTCTCCACTAGCTAACGTGCGTTTGGTGTTGTTTCCTCTAGTTATGACCCAAAAATCAAACTTGATTTCCACAAGTGTCGTTTCGCAATCTACCATACACTGATAAATAGTAGCTTTAGGTCATCCTAGAATAATAATCGAGAGCAAGTCTGATAGCAGATTATTTTGGTAAAATTTCTACTTTTAGTTCCAGGCTAGTCACCAATTGCCTAACTAAGACGCTTTTTTCCAAAGACTCCCCTAAAAGAGCAGATTGATGGAATACGAATACTGGGAAATAGGCTGTCGAAATATGTCCAAAATACCACTAATACCCTTCTCTCCAGTTCTATCAAAGAGTAAAGAATGGAATTTAAGTTGGACCTAGTACACGCTGGAACTCAAAGCGATGAAACTAGAGAGGAAAAAGGTTGGAACATTGTCTTGAGCATCGCAGAGGAAGTTACATCAATCTGAACGGTGAACAAACAGGCAAATATCTGATAACTGAATACTAGAATTGACTCCATTCAACTATTTGGCTTTGGGATATCCCACTAGAAACTCAAAACCCACTATCTCTGCCTTCCAATTGATGGGATAAGTGATTATGGACTAGCAATAGCCATGATATTCTTATAGTAGAATCACGACCAACATCAAGATCAAAAGCCGTAGAAAAAAGATTGGAATAGCCAACTACTGGAATGGAAAGACAACCAACAGCCACCAATCTATTGAAGTAACAAAATCAGGATAGTCCTAGTCGTCAGGTATTGTGTACTAAATGAATATTGACAAATAATAATATTATCATATAATCACCTAGACTAACGAGCATTTGCGCTTGCTGAACGTCTACCCACTGAGGATACGAAGCATGCCCACCGCATTAGAAGAGTACCTCTTTGACCTCCGCGGCTATATCCACCTGCAAGATGCAATCGACCGTACTCACGTTGCTGAACTCAATGCCTTGCTTGACACCTACCTCGACCTTGAACCGGACGCCTGGCGAGGATGGGTCTATCGCCACCCCAACCGAGGAAATACCCTCCATCTGCACAATATTTTCGAAATCGGTGAACCCTTCGAACGCTTGATAGACCATCCGTCTTGGCTTACACACGTCAACCACTTCGTCGGTGGCGACGACGGCCTGTTCATCGATGAGTCCTTCGCTGATATTCGTGTTCAAGGCGAAGCCACGAGAATTCACTCAGGTGCAAGCAAGCGCCGCATACGCACCCAATTCCGCTACCATAATGGGCAATTCCGCTGCGGCCAGATCAACATCTTGCTGGCGCTGACCAACGTGGGGTATGGCGATGGGCCAACGATGGTCGTACCTGGGAGCCACAAGTCCAATATGGCGCATCCAGTCTTCAAAGATGGCGCCGATTCACTCGACAAGGTCCCCGCCGCCGTCGAAATCCCACTCCAATCAGGCGATGCGGCCTGTTTCGTCGATTGCATAGCCCATGGATCGGCCCGCCGCGTCAACCCCGGTGAACGACGTATGCTCATTATTCGTTACGGCCCACATTGGGGCAACGACCGTTACGGCTTCCAACCTTCACCTGAACTCATCGTGCGACTGACGCCCGAGCGACGCAGAATTGTCCAACCACTACAACCCCGGCGACCGTCCAACGAACATCCTTCTCGAGAATAATTTCAATCACACATGGTTAGAAGCTACCTCGTGATCCTTTCCAACAAAAGGTCCATCGAAAGCCTAATAGGTAACACCCTTTACACTTTCACTGGGCTTCCCTCGCTGACATAACCAATCAAAACAAAGTTAAGTACGATCCCGCGCCTATAATAGGAACACCATAGAATCCCCAGGTTTGGGATGGAGATGAGTTGCAAAATTTTAAAAGCCCTAATTAATGCCGTCGACACTACCACCTTAAGTATTAAGTACAATTCCTTCTATAAAGAAAAGTGCATCCAGTATATCCAATTCATTGATGCCTAGAAAATCACCTTTAGGCACTAGTCCCAACCGTTTTATCGATCGAGACAGACACATACATTTGGAGAAATCCTTCTTTTTTAGAAGAAGTTAATACTTTTGGAATCGTTTTTTGCTCAAACAGTTGGGTAAGGTCCTAAAAATTTCAATTCGTTAGCTATCTAGATAATCAAAAAAACCTTCATTTTCTAGAATAACTAACCTCTCTCCCTAAAATCCCAGCTACAAAGCCTTATAGGAATCAGGATAAGAAAGAAGGCTTCATGCCTCCCCGAACGGCTCCCGCCTCTACCGTCCCAAAATTTGCCCGAAAACATTCATCTAACGGTCGACTCTTGGGAGAGGACAACCAAACGCGGAGCAAGTGTCGACGTTTGTCTGGTTGCTCAAAATCCTCAAAGGCAGTTCTGCGATGCAAGGTCGTCCAATTGTTAAGAAAAAGGAGATCACCCCGCTTGAGAGTGAAGCGAGTTTGCAAGGCCTCTCGTTCGACTACAGAATCAAGAAAATCAAGAGCCTCCTTTTGATCACTAGTTAGGCTTGGACAAGCCGGATCAATATCTGCTCGATCAATCAAGACACGCAAATAGGAACAAGCGAAAAAACCTTTGCAAAGGGAGAAAATCGGTTGTTCGCAAAAAGGGAGTTCATTTCCAGAATCAACTACGTGTCGTTTGTAAGGAAACGGGTTACGCAAAATATGAAGCAAATCGGGGCGTTCCTGCGCAATAATCTTTTCGATTTCTGGACTTCTCACCACTTGGTTTTCCCCACCAGACTTCGCTGGTTGTAGGCAAAGAAATCCGATTACATCGCAACGATCAGTATGAAACCCGAGTTTACGATTGGTATTGGGTCCGCGTGTTCGGTTGTCTTGCTTACCATAGGCCTCGTTTCGCACGTTGAGAATCAGTTCTCCTCGGGAGCTTTGCGAAACGGGTGTACCGACCATCCGAGAAAAAGCCAGGAACCATTCGGCGGATGAACCATTTTGCAAAACTTCTTCCGAAACACCTCCAATCCAGATGATCCCCGAACCCGTCTCCAAGGACTCTTGAATCTCCTGAGCCTGCTGGCGAAGGTTTTGGGAAGGTTCCATCAAATTTATTGTCCCTTTAGCCCCACAGGAATTATCCAACATGAAAGGTTTCCTTGTAATTGTAATAAATCCACTAGCTTCCACAACCCTCCGCCCCGATATTTGTTAAAAATAAGCGTACTCCAGCTTCCATATATCGGCTAATGTCCCAGTAACACGTTCCATTTTTTGAACAGGGCCTAGTACTTAAATCATATTCTACACATCAGGATGTTGAAAATTCATAATCTGTCCCATTGGGGCTGTTAGGTCAAAGTTGAGGAGGCAAAAAAGACATAGGTCTGGTCAACAATCATAATTCGGTCGAGATTCCTAATTATATCATTTCACAAGTTAAATGGAAATCTCGACGATTGACAATATTTCTGTTTTCTATACAATCGATCATTAATTCACCTTTCCCTGCTCTTTTGGTATTGATAGTAGTATTTTCGGGGTCTTTTTATGAATATTCAGAAAAAAGTCAATTCTTCTCGCCGAATGATTTATCAAACCACCAAATTTAATCAACCGTCAAGGATTGAAAGGCTTCAAGCTACCAAAAAATTCTCTTGTTTGTATAAGAAGACACTTAGAAATATTAAGAATGGTACATGCTCTACTAAATGATCATTTTCTCTGCTCAACAGAAGCTATGGTTTCCAAAAGAGCGGCCACATCGTTCTAGTTAACATAGATTTTGTATATTCAGTATTGGGTGAATACTGTTGAACAGAACCACACTTCTTCAAACCTTATTCAAATTGTAATTGTATCCACCCTGTTGGAAAACTTGATGAATTATCGTCAACACCTAGCACCAATTCTGACAAGCAGGAAATGATTTGCCAGAACTGTACTATTTTGGCTTCTATAACGGACATCATGTGACGGAGCCAGGTTCGCAATGCGAACCTCCCCAACATGCGAAATACAATTGACAGATACAAACATATAGATAAAGACAACCTCGAATTTAGGTTTGCCGAGGCTATTCGGTTGATTTGGCATAAAACGCAGCGAGCAAGGTTATAGAGAAATGGAAAAAGAGCATATGGTTCTGGCTGGATGGAGGAGAAGCCGAGAGACAACAACATTAATGTTGTAAGAACAACTCCAAAGTTTAACTAACATGAATAAAGGTAGCAGGAGCTCAGTAAGAGAAGGGGATCGCCTATCCTGATCGTAAGATGAAAACAAAGTTTAGGATTGGGGAAAAGGTGGAGCAAACTTCTAATGAAGAGAATGGTTATCTCCACCAGCCAACAAATCCTAAACACATGCTATCTATTGAACAAGTAACAATAAAACGATTTACATGCAACCCTTTCTCATTGTGTCTGACGTGGAACAAGCGAGCTTAGAACATTCAGGAAAGCTCATCATGCCGTACGGGCCGACGGAGTTTTTTTATCTCACTACGGCGGCGTTTGGCCTCCACACGACGCTGCTTCGAGGCGAGGGTTGGCCTAGTCCCTCGACGGGCCTTAGGTTTGACAACAGCCTTGCGGAGGAGATCTACTAGTCGTGCTATCGCATCGGCACGGTTATGCTTCTGGTTGGCGAATCGCCGCGCATCTATCACCAGCACTCCGGCGGCGGTCATCCTTCTCCCAGCCAGTTTTTTCAGACGCTCGCGGACGTCATCGCTAAGAACAGAACAGCTGACTGCATCGAATCGAAGTTGGACAGCCGTTGCGACTTTGTTTACGTTTTGCCCTCCCGGGCCGGAAGCTCGAACAAAACCCATACTGATCAAGCGCGGATCGATAGAAATTTCGGGCGTTATGCGTATCATTGTCCTACCATTTCCCATCACTACTTCTTCTGCTTCGGTATAAACCAATCTTGTCAAAAATAATACCGGAAAACACACTTCCTTAATTTAGAAAGGAGTGACTTCTCGTATTTCAACCATCTGAAACAAGAAACCGAAACAAAATCATAAAATCCCAGTCTCAACTCCACAATAATTCGGTTAAAAGGCTGTCATTTTCAAACACTCGGATTATAGCAAATCTAGTCCTCTCCTGCAAGGTCTAAACGGCAACCGTTCGATTCTAGGATGTTTTAGCACAGAAGGACTTGACAAACTACTATTCATGGATTATTGTAGTTATATTGGTCTCCAAACGGGAAGATTGAGTATTGCTTTGGGGTTTGCAAAAACCTCAAACTCCAAACCTCCAACCTCTTAGGAGATAAATGAATTTTAGGAGGTGATGTCCATGCCCAAAGTTCAAGATATTCTTGTGTTGTTCCAGACCAGTCCCGCACTCGACGTCGCACCAGCCGCGTGGGCGCGCTACGAAGCATCAAAAGGAACTGGAATCAAAGATCTTATTGAAGAAAGCAGCCCCCCGTACAAGAATGCGATGGAGGCGATGCGTGACGGATGGCAGGTCATCCAGATGAGCGAGTACAAACATCGATCCGAGGTAGACGGCTACGAACTAGGACCGCTACCGTACCAGACAGTACTATCCCGTTTCAGTGAGATGCAAGAGGAAGAAGGTTAGTCTATGGAACATCTTATTTCATCGAAGGATATGGCGAGGTTCGTCGCTTCTGGATACCTAAAGTACGAGGATATGGTGCCTAAGGATCTGTGTAAAGCATGCCGCAAGGAGATGGAAAACAACAAGGGCTATCTCGCTGTGGGCACGTCGTTCGAGGAGACGTGGCCGAAGGACACTGCCTTGGGCGAAACCTTTCGACTACCGAAGGTAAAAGGACTTATTCACTCACTGATCGGACCGGAACCGCTTTACGATCACCACGCTGCTCACCTAGTAAGAGCACATACAACTAGAGGTCCTAATACGCATCAGGACTCGGTGATCGACTTCCGCCAGAACTACTTCGACATTCAGTTGTCGTTCTTTCCAGTCAACACAACCGACGAGATGGGCGGGACATTCTTGATACCAGGATCGCACTTCCGAAATGTCCGAACGGGAGAGATCCGCGGATACCAGCATATTATCGGCAAGATCTGGGCAACCTGCCCGGGTGGCACGATCTACGTGTGGAACACACGCGTATGGCATGGAGGGCGGAGCAACCATACAGACCAAGATCGCTACATGTACAAGCTCCGCCTAAACCCGACGAAACTACAGGTTCGGAACTTTGATACGTCGGATATCGACGATCCGGAGATTGGCCGGATCCTGAACACACATCATGGTTGGGAAGGAAACGACCACCGATACGAATTGATGAAACG